>MDTD01081792.1_pt1 | contig 29507 bp, 30 predicted proteins | sample 811221 | NCBI WGS metagenome assembly MDTD01 (sample SAMN05326646, study PRJNA326480) | marine metagenome | isolation source: seawater | place: Pacific Ocean: South West | collected 2011 | reverse complement strand
GAAATTGGGATATTTCGGTATCCAAGACTGGTTTTATAAGACCATCAGGTAAATGCTTAGCTATGATCACTAGGATAAAGGGTAATCCTTATATAATTGTAACATTGGATGCCAACAAGTCATTAGATAGAACCAAAGATGCTAAGCGTATTTTTACATGGCTTGCTTCTGAGAAAGTGGCGTTTTTGAGTCTGCAGAGTCATTACCTGGGTTTAATAGCCAAACCGGTTCATGAGTCTCTAAGGAAATCGAAAACTATTTTTGGCCCTTCATAAATTAATCCTGTGTATATTTGTACTATGGAAGCCCCAGAATTTAGCCTTGATTTTATCGCCTCTTTGCTCATAATTCCCCCCGATGCGATTATTGGAATTTCTTCGTTGAGCAGTGGCCTGACGATCTTTAAACATGATAATGATCTGTGCTCTAACGGTTCTCCCGACAAACCTCCAGGCTCCCCGATACTATTGATTAACCCCTCATGATCATTTGTGGTGTTAGTGACAATTAAACCATCAATATCTAATTTATTGAAAACAAGGCACATTCTAGCTAAGTTTTTCTGGTCATTATCTGGGGAAATTTTATAAAAAATGAGTCTACCATTATGAGTCTTCTCATTTTGTTGTTTTTGTAATCTCCTTATATCATCAACTAGTTGCTCTAAATACCCTGCAGTTTGAAGGTCACGGACTTGCATAGTATTTGGAGACGAAATATTGATAACAAAATAACTTGCAATATCCCAGAAACAAAGTAAACCCTTTCGATAATCGTCATAGGCATTTGTTAAGGATGTGGTTTTATTGATACCCAGGTTGACTCCTAGGATGCCCTTTTTTTCTCTTACCCATCGCGACTTTTTAATATTTTTATAAACCTGGCGCATGCCGTCATTATTAAACCCTAATCGGTTGACAAGCGCTCTTTCGTTTTCAACTCTGAATAATCGTGGTTTTTCATTACCCAATTGAGCTTCAGGTGTTACGGTACCTATCTCTATTGAACCAAAACCGAATCTAGCGAGCAGGTCAATGTACTGTCCATTTTTATCTAATCCAGCTGCCAGTCCAATTCGATTACGAAAAAAAAGGTTCCTTACATAAGTAGATTTAACTATCGGAGGAGAGGGTGTTTTTAGAAACTTACCAAGTAATATTTCAAGACGACTTAAGCAGAAAAAAACAAAGTTATGCGACTTTTCCGCATCGAGCTTAAATAAAAAGGGTTTTATAATTTGGAAGAAGAAATTAACGCCCATCAAATCTTACCCATTCATTATTTAAAAATACTTCGCATGGTCTAAATTTAGTTTTATACTGCATTCGCCCACATTCTTTTATTAAATAACCAAGGTATAGGTATTTTTTACCTCGAAGTTTACACTCCTCTAGTTGCCATAGGATTGAGTACGTTCCCAAGGAGTGCCTCGATTCGTTTGTATCATAGAAAGTATAAACGGATGAAAATCCATCAGTAAGTACATCAATCACTGAGACCAACTTTAGTTGATCGCTTTTGTCAAAAAAGTATACTAGCTCGCTTTCTGTACAGGATTTAAGTAATACATTTTCAAATAGATCCCGGGAGTTGGAAGCCTTAAATGTTTCTGGATGCCGAATTCGTTGATAATTCTCAAAAAGCAAAAAGGCATTTTCCGAATATTCCAAAGGAGAATACTTTGCCGTTAGATTTGATTTTAGATTCTTAAATGTTTTCCTCTGGGTCCGATTTGGTGAAAATTGTTGCGTCGGTATGCGAATAGGTATGCATTTCGAACAGTTTTTGCATATCGGCCTGTATGTATGACTGCCGCTTCTTCGAAAGCCAGAGGCCATAAGAAATGAAAATTTTTTTTGAGATATTTCAACTGGTGATTGTGCAAGTTCTACTTTCGCAATTTTATTTTTTATATAGCTACACTGGTAAGTTTTTGTTTTGATAATATTCATGTGAGCAATTCTTCCGAGATCGGCTCTTCAAACCATGGTAACGGAGGATTTTCAATCATGATTTTCATTTGGTCCATAAATATTTTATTACTTGTTGGAGCGGCGCCCATTGATGCTAGGTGAGCTGTTTCTTGTTGACAATCTATTAGTAAGCCGCCGTGGTTTTGCAGCCATTTGGAAAGGGTTATTAATGCTATTTTTGATGTATTTGCTTTTCTGAAAAACATACTTTCTCCGAAAATCATTTTACCAATTGAAACTAGATACAGACCACCAACAAGTTCTTTTTCCAACCAAACCTCAATGCTATGAGCATACCCCATTTTATTTAATTCCATGTAGGCTGATATAATATCGTTGGTAATCCATGTACCGTTACTTCTCTCCCTGGGTTCCGCACAAGCTAGAATAACTGTACGAAAACATCTGTTTGAGCTTATGCTGAGACCATTTTTTAAATAACGCTTAATGTATTTTTTCAATGACTTCGAAACTCTAACTTTGGTAGGATCTAGAGTCATTCTAGGCTCAGGTCTCCACCAGAGGATTGGCTGATAGGGACCTGACCATGGGAAAACTCCATTACGGTATGCATTTAGTAACATCTTTGAGTTTAAATAACAACTGGCTGCAATTGGAATGTCGGAGCTAACACTCTTAATCTTTTCGAAATCAAAAACGTGATTCTCATATTCTTGTTCTATCCAGGGAATGGAAGAGTTTGATTTCATGATTTTTTTCCTATTGAAAAAAGACTAGTGTAAACATGGTTCTCGTGATTTTGGTCTTTTTGTATAAAAAACTCTAAAGTCCTCGCTACTGTTTTGAATGCTAAATCTGACCATGGAATCTCATCGACTGTAAACAAGCGTGCCTCCAGAGATTCTGAACCAGGATCAAGGTTGGGGCTGTTCATTTCAGCAAGGAAAAAAATATGGACTTGGTTTAAAAAGGGCAAATCGTGAATAGCGAAAAGTCGTTTCAAAGTAATACTCGCACCTGATTCCTCGATTGTTTCCCGGATCGCTCCCTCGCTTGTAGACTCGTTAAGTTCCATGAAACCGGCCGGTAAGGTCCAAAGTCCCAACTTGGGTTCTATGGCTCTTCTACAAAGCAAAATACTATCCTTGTACGTAGCCACCGACCCAACAATAATTTTTGGATTTTCGTAATGAATTGTATTACAAGACTCACAAACTCCCCTAATACGATTATCTTCGTCCGGAATTTTCATCTTAAGCTTTGCGCCACATTTAGAACAAAACACCAATCTATCCTCATCTTTAGTGATACAATTCGCACCGGGATGTGCCATGTCACCGAATTATACTTTATACTATCACTTCAAAGAAATTACGGCGCGGGGTGGAGCAGTCTGGCAGCTCGTCGGGCTCATAACCCGAAGGTCGGAGGTTCGAATCCTTCCCCCGCTACCATATGAAACAAATGGCCAACTATCCGATAAATTCATGAAATCATGGAGATTACAGCGGTTATACAGAATAAGTATTTTTATCCTGGTTATTTTACTAGTTGTGGATGTTTACCTGATTTTTTCTTAGTTAGGGTTGATTACAGTTAATCTGACAGCATTTTAATTTATTGAGGGTACGAAGGTATGAATAGTCCTTTAGCCAAGAGACTCCATTAGGTGGACAAGGGTTTGTCCCCTAGCCGTTGCCGCAACACTCTGGTTCCAACTTTCTCTATTCCAACAATTAAATCCGTGAGTGCAGTTCTCGTGAACGATTACCCTGCAATTTTTCTTTCCTTTAAGAGAAGATTTTACTTTTTTTATAGTTTCGTTTGGGATATGAGTATCGAGATCTGCGAAGTGAAACAAAAGAGGGCAAGTTACATCATTTACAAGCTCTAAATGTTTTTCTAGTCGGCTTCCATAGTAAATCACAGAGGATTCTACTCCAGCCCGAGCTGCACTAACAAAGGCTAGTAAGCCGCCCATGCAGAAGCCTATGGCCCCTACCTTACCAGTGCATGAGGGGATGTGCCTAATTGCTTCTACAGCTCTCTGAAGATCTGCTGCTACGATATCTATGTTAAGACCTTCAAACAAACGTAGGCCTTTAGATAAACTGTTTGAATCATACGCTAACTCGACACGCGGCTCCTGCCGCCAAAAAATGTCCGGGGCTACAGCCACGAAACCATCCAAAGCATATTGATCGCAGACATTTTTTATGTGGTCGTTGACGCCAAATATTTCTTGGAGAACTAAAAGTCCTGGCCCAAATCCTGATGGGGGCATGCTAACATAAGCACCAAAAGTACCTCCGCACGCACTTTTAACATCTATCCATAAGTTTTCGATTTCAGTACTCATAAGTGAACATTTTTGGGGGGCAAAAAGTTAGCCCTGCGAATTCTTTTCGCTCATATTACTATTAAATGACGGTAAATTGAACAAATCAGGTATTTGACTGACAAATACAATACGTCATACTTTAACATTTTGATATGCTAATGAGCAAAAAATTAATCATCACTGCTGTCGGAGCCGTTCTTGCATTTGGATTTGCTGTCAGTTACTTCTTAGTAACTCCTACAGTAATCACTGCGCCGGTAGTGCAAATTTATCCGTATCAGGTTAGAACGCTTCTGAATTCGAGCGGGTATGTTGTTGCGCAACGAAAAGCATCGCTTTCATCAAAAGCAACCGGAAGATTAGAGTGGCTCGGCGTGGTGGAAGGGTCACGCGTGAATAAAGGTGAGCTTATAGCATTAATTGAAAGTGATGATCTTAAAGCAAAATTGTTATTTGATGAAAGTAAAGTAATTTTGGCGGAGGCGGAGGTGGATGAGGCTACTCGGGTTTTCGAAAGAGCGAAGAAGCTTTTGGCCAAGGATTATATTTCAGAGGCTTCATATGATGAAAGTTTTGCAAGAATGGCAAAAGCTGAGGCATCTCTAAAAGCAGCGGAAGCAGCTTTAGAAATAAGCAAAGCAGACTTGGCACAGTCAGAAATTAGGGCGCCGTTTGATGCCGTTGTTTTAACAAAAAATGCTGATGTGGGTGATAACATTACTCCTTTTTCTGCCGCCGCGGATACCAAAGGTGCTGTGGTAACTATCGCGGATATGCAAACTTTGGAGGTAGAGGTTGATGTATCCGAATCAAATGTTTCAAGAATTAGTATTGGTCAAAGCGCCGTCGTTCGTTTGGATGCCTTTGAAAACGAAATATTTTTTGGAAAAGTGGTACGAATGGTTCCGACCATCGATAGAGCAAAAGCGACACGAATGGTCAAAGTTGGATTCCTGGACGAGGATATTAGGATTCTGCCAGATATGTCCGCAAAGGTGGCTTTTGTAGAGGGCGAGCTAGACTCCGCATCAACTTCACCTCAGTTAGCAATTACGAAAGAGGCAATGTTCCGAGAGAATGGTAATAACTACTATTTTTTATATCGCGATGGGTTTTTAATCCAGAGGGAAATTCTTGATGTGCAGCTAATGGGGTCAGATCTGGTAATTTTAGAAGGCGTTAATATCGATGAGCGCGTAGTTATAAATCCGACAGCGGATCTGTACGACGGATTGTCGGTTACATTAACAACTGATTAAATGATTGAGTTAAACAACATTTCAAAAAGTTATACGCGAGGTGGTACAAAAGTTTCTGTTTTGGAAAAAATATGTTTTCAAATCCAGGAGGGGGAATTTTTAGCTCTTATGGGGCCTTCTGGGTCGGGAAAAAGTACCTTGCTGAATTTGATTGGTGGTATTGACCGTCCTGATGAAGGATCAATAAAGATCAATTCGGTAGATATTACTAAACTATCTGAAACGAAGTTATCCAAGTGGAGAGCAGATAACATAGGATTTATTTTTCAATTCTATAACCTTATTCCTGTATTAACCGCATTAGAAAATGTGGAGTTACCCTTGCAACTAACATCGCTGACATGGGATGAAAGAAGAAGTCAAGCGCTAGAAGCCATTTCAAGGGTTGGACTTGACGACAGATTAACTCATAGACCTGGCGAGCTCTCAGGGGGCCAACAACAGAGAGTGGCTATCGCCCGAGCGCTTGTTACCAAAGCACCTCTAATAATTGCCGACGAGCCTACGGGGGATTTAGATAGGGAAGCTGGTGCTGAAATTTTGGAATTGTTGACTGAAACGAATGAGAAATTTGGACGGACTGTTGTAATGGTTACTCATGATCCAAAAGCAGCAGCTAAGGCTAAAACGGTTGTCCATTTTGAAAAAGGAAAATTAGAGTTGGGAAATAGCAATGTTACTTAAGTTGGCCTTCAAAAATATATTTAGATATCCGATCAGATCTTTTCTGACGATGTTAGGTGTATCAGTTGCCATTCTTTCGTTTGGAATTTTATCCACTGTTGTCGATTCATGGTACGCAGGCGCAGAAGGGGCTAGTTCTGCCAGACTCATAGTTCGTAGTTCAGTATCCTTGATGTTTCCCCTACCGTTGCCATATAGAGACCGAATAAAAAGGGTTGATGGTGTTCAAAGTATAAGTTGGGCACGTTGGTTTGGTGGTATTTACAAAGAGCCGAAGCATTTTTTCCCCCAATTTGCAATTGATCCAGCGAGTTATTTAGACATTTATCCGGAATATTTGGTATCGAACGAACATAAACAATTTTTTCTGAAAGAAAAAAGAAGCGTATTAATCGGAAGAAAAATAGCTGATGAGCATAATTTAGAACCTGGTGATCTTATGACTTTAAAAGGACAAATTTTTCCTGGCAATTGGGATTTTATCGTAGCAGGTATATATGATGGGAAATCAAAAGGCACGGACACTGCCCAATTTTTTTTTCACTGGGATTACCTGAATGAAGAAATAAAGAAAAGAGGAATTTCACGCGATAAAGAATCAGTGGGTGTATTTATTGTGGAGGTTGATGATATCGATAAGGTTGGATTTGTTGCTCAGTCTATCGATGAGGTATTTGCCAATTCTCCGAAGGAAACACGCACAGAAACTGAAAAGGCTTTTCAGCTGGGGTTTGTGGCAATGACTGAAGCCATCGTGGTAGCGATTAGGCTCGTTTCATACGTAGTTATAATCATAATTATGCTCGTAATGGCTAACACCATGATTATGACAGCCAGAGAAAGATTATGGGAATACGCTACCTTGAGGTCTTTTGGATTTGGTAAATTTTATTTAAATGGGCTAATTACCATTGAGTCTTGTTTGTTAGCATTGTTTGGCGGAGCGGTTGGAATTGCGTTAACTTTTCCCGCTGCAGAATTGTTTCGGTCCTCAACCGGAACATTATTTCCAGTATTCGAAATTTCAGACAGTACGATCGTGACGCAATTTGCGTTTGCGCTTTTAACAGGAGTGTTCGCTGCAATTTTTCCTGCATGGAAGGCTAACACGGTAAACATTGTTGGAGCTCTGAGGGCTTCTTGAAAAATGATAAAAAACATTCCACTAAACTACAGTTTTAGAAACTTATTTGTTCGCAAAACAACGACCGTTTTTACAATTCTAGGACTCGCTTTGGTTGTATTCGTCTTTTGTACGATCGTAATGCTTAACAGAGGGCTTGAAAAAACGGTCGTTGCGACTGGTGAGAACGACAATTTAATTGTCACAAGAAGAGGCTCGGGTACTGAGGTACAAAGTTCGATTACAAAATCTCAAGCTGCGATAGTATCCCAATTAACAGGAATAATGGGTTTTCCCGAACCAAAAGTTTCTTACGAAACGGTGATACTGATTAATTTAAAGAAAAAGACTGGGACGACATCAAATGTTGTGATTCGAGGATTGCAGAGCGCTGGAATTGATCTCAGAAAAAATATTGAAATTGTAAAAGGACGATATTTTAAGGAAGGATCTAACGAAATTATCATAGGCAGGGCGATAGCTCAGAGGTTTTCAGGACTTGAAATCGGACAAAGCATTAATTTTGGCGGGGAAGTGTGGCGAATTGTTGGTTTTTTCAAAACAAATAATAACGGGTTTGAGTCAGAGATGTGGGTTTCAAACGACGTCTTAATGCAGGCCTTTCAACGGCAAACTTACTCCACGATACTTTTTCAGTTGCAAAATATATCGTATGCCAAAGATATTTCAAACCAAATAGAGAAAGATGTCCGTTTGCCTTTGAGCGGAAAATTCGAACGGCAGTTTTATGAGGAATCTAGCATAGCATTATCTAATTTTATTTCTATTCTCGGTACGACATTGACAATAATTTTCTCCATAGGAGCGACAATTGGTGCAATGATAACAATGCAGGCAGCAGTCATGAATCGGAAAAGTGAGATTGCTACATTGAGGGCTCTTGGGTTTTTGAAATACCAGATTTTATTTGCATTCTTATTTGAAGCATTAATCTTATCCTTGTTTGCTGGATTATTCGGTTTATTTTTGGCAAGTCTATTCACAAATGTGGAGTTTTCAACGAGTAACTTCCAAAGCTTTTCAGAGCTAGCCTTTCGTTTTTCTTTTGATAGTTACGTTGTTTTTATTGGTATGGGGCTTTCAATTACCATGGGCGTTGCCGGTGGATTAATCCCGTCAATTTACGCAACGAAGATCAAGATCACTGATGCTTTAAGGCCATTATGAATTTCATTAAAACCGCAAACTTTTATAATTTGATCAATTTAGCAAGGCGACTGTTTTGGCGCGATTTATCCGCTGGGAATTACTCTATATTCCTGTTAGCAGTTTTTGTTTCAATTACGTCTGTAACTTCCATTCAATTTCTTGCAAACAGAGTGGAATTTTCGATTTCTAAAGATATGAAGGCTAGTCTGGCCTCAGACCTTAGAATTTTATCTGATCGGCGTTTCAGTGAATCAATTCTGAAAAAAGCAAAAGAACTTAATTTATCTACTGTACGCGGAGTCCAATTCCCAACGATGGTTTCATCTGGTGAGAAGAGTTTGCTTATTTCCTTAAAAGCGGTAACCGAGTCTTATCCGTTGAGAGGAGAATTGATTGTTTCGGATGGGGAAGTTAGACAGAAAGGAGTTGCATCGTTGTTGGCGGATGGGGAAGCATACGTGGATCCCTCAATACTATCCAGATTAGATATTAGCCATGGTGATAAATTTGCACTTGGTGGTAGAGATTTCATTGCCAAGGCGCATATTGAGCTAGAACCGGATAGAGGTTTGTCATTTGTAAACTTTGCGCCTAGGATTATAATCAAAAATTCTGATTTATTGAAACTTGGCCTTCTGCAACCGGGTAGCAGGGCCAGTTTTAGGTTGTGGGTTGCATCTGATGAAAGAGAAAATTTATCGACATTCACAGAATACGTCAGAAAAAAATTACGAAAAGGCCAACGACTAGAGACGTTCGAACTTGCTCGTCCAGAGTTGCGTGACGCACTAAAACAAGTTCGATCATTCTTGTCATTGATTTCCCTACTTACAATTATGTTGGGCGCCGTTGCCATTTCGATGGCTTCAAGTTACATAATGAGAAATCATGCTAAAACGCTCGTGACACTAAAAGTTTTTGGGGCTTCTGAAAAATTATTAAAGAAAGTTTGGTTCCTGATATTGTTTGCAATTACGATAATGTCATATTTAGCGAGTATTGTTTCGGGGTTTGCGATACAAAAAATTATTGTTTGGTACGTAAATAACTTCGCTGATATAAAGCTTCCGTCTGTCAATGTCATCGACCCTCTCTACCTTTGTCAGATATTTTTTGTTACCGGAATTCTTGTTTTTTTATTTTCCTACCCTTTTTTCTCTGGGATAATAAAGCAGCCTGTTATTGAAATATACAGAAAAAAATTTTTTCAGAAACGATTGTTTAGCTCTACTTTTTTTTCTTCAGGAAGACTTTTGTTTTCTTGTTTTATATTGACGGTTTTGCTATACCTTTGTGTAGGAGATTTGCTTTTATCGTTAATTATTTTTTTATTTTTTATAACAATAGGTATTATTTTCTACTCTGTATCTCTTTTTTTCATAAATTGTATAAACAAGGTAAAACGAAGATTTTTTGATTTTGAATTAGGATGGACGTATAAAAATTTCTTTAGAGGTATTTCGCGTAGAAAAATATCTATTTCTTTGCAAGTACTAGTGCTGGGAATCGCAATATCCTCCCTTGTAAGTTCCTCTTTCGTAGAACAAAGATTAACAAAAATTTGGGCGGATGTAACTGCGTCAGATGCTCCAAACTTTTTCCTATTAAATATACAAACTGATCAAAAAATAGAAGTTAGTAAATTTCTCAAAGATATGGTGGGAACTCATTCGTTATATCCGATGGTGAGAGGGAGGCTAGTCGCAATTAATAACGTTAATATCGATAGAAGTGACTACGAATCTATGCGGGCGAAACGATTGATATCACGAGAAATGAATATATCGTATGGTGTGAATGTGCCAGAGTACAATCAAATAACCTCTGGAAAGAATTTTTTCGGGAGCCAAGCGGAACTATCTGTCGAACAAGATATCGCAAAAACGCTTGGGATTAATATTGCAGATTCTGTCACATTTGATGTTGGTGGAGATTTAATCACATTGAAGGTCACTAGCTTAAGGAAGGTAAAATGGGAGTCGATGAAAGTTAATTTTTTTATGTTTGCTTCACCTGAGGAGTTACGAGACAAACCGCAAACTTATATTACGGCTTTTCACTACGGTCCTGATAAATTAATTTCCTACTCAAGCAATTTCCAACAACAAATAGTTGAAAAATTTCCTAACATTACGGTTGTCGACACATCAATTATTGTTGGTCAACTTCGAATGTTATTGAATAACGCAGTAAACATAATAAAATTATTTTTTTCGTTTTCCGTATTTGCAGCGTTTCTTGTCCTCTGGTCATCCTTGTTGGCTCTTAGAGAGGAAAGAGAAAGAGAGGTGGCAATATTGAGAATTTTAGGGTGTTCTAATCGACTTTTGATCTCTGCTCAGTTTATTGAACTCGCATTTATCGGTTTGCTTGCCGGGAGTTTAGGTGCAATCTTTGCGCAACTGCTAGGCAACTTGATTTTTTACATAATATTTTCCGAAATTGGTTTTGATTTCTCGGTAATGTTCGTAGCCTTCGGCGTACTAGCAGCAGTCATTGTTAGTATGCTTGCCGGTTTGTACGTAATGACAAGTATTTCGCGAAATTCTGGCGTAAGTAATTTAAGAAGTTTCCCACAGTAGGAAGTTTAGTGGCATAATACTAGTTTTTTTCCCAGCAGGTGACCCCTATTGACGAGGAATACAGGGAGAACTTATCACATATGATAGGAGAGATTGATGCAGTCAAGGAGTGAACATGTAAACATGCTTAACGAGTCGTGGGCTAACGATTCTAGATGGAAGAGTGTAAAAAGAGCTTACAGCGCTGAAGACGTAGTGAAACTGCAAGGTTCAGTTGGACAAAAATTTTCATTAGCTGAAAACGGTGCAAAAAAGTTGTGGAAGCTCGTAAATGAAGAGCCTTTTATAAATGCACTAGGTGCATTGAGTGGTAATCAGGCAATGCAACAGGCAAAAGCGGGCCTTAAAGCGGTTTATTTGTCTGGTTGGCAGGTCGCAGGCGATGCTAATAATGCAGGGGAAATGTATCCGGATCAGTCGTTGTATCCAGTGAGTTCCGTGCCTGACGTAGTGAGGAGAATTAATAACGCGTTGACAAGATGCGACCAAATTCAATGGATGGAAGGCCAAAATCCAAACGACTCAAAGTTTATCGATTATTTTTTACCGATAGTTGCGGACGCAGAGGCTGGATTTGGAGGAGTTTTAAACGCATTTGAACTAATGAAGGCAATGATAACCGCAGGGGCTGCAGGGGTACATTTTGAGGATCAGCTAGCAGCGGTTAAAAAATGCGGACACATGGGAGGAAAGGTTCTTGTGCCTACGAGAGAGGCTATTTCTAAGTTGATAGCAGCAAGGCTGTCAGCGGACGTATTGGGAGTACCAACTTTGATTTTTGCTAGAACCGATGCTGAGGCTGCAGACTTACTTACGTCCGATGTTGACGATAATGACAAACCATTTTGTACTGGAGAAAGAACAGTTGAAGGTTTTTACAGGACAAAACCCGGATTTGAGCAGGCTGTTTCCAGGGGTTTAGCCTACGCTCCCTACGCTGATCTAATATGGTGTGAGACGGGTAAGCCCGATCTTGAATTTGCGAAGAAGTTCGCCGAGGCCATACATAAAAAATTTCCAGGTAAACTCTTATCGTATAACTGTTCCCCCTCTTTTAACTGGAAGAAACATCTTGATGACTCAACGATAGGAAAATTTCAGAGAGAATTAGGAGCAATGGGATATAAATTTCAGTTTATCACTTTGGCTGGCTTTCATTCATTGAACTACAGCATGTTTAATTTAGCCCACGGATATGCAAGAAATCAAATGAGCGCATACGTCGAATTGCAAGAGGCTGAATTTTCTGCCGCGGAGAAAGGATTCACCGCTGTTAAACACCAACGAGAAGTAGGAGTAAGTTATTTCGACGCTGTCACGACTACCATCGAGAAAGAGGCATCTACAGGAGCGTTCAAAGGTTCGACAGAGGACGAGCAATTTTAGAATGTTGTTACGTTAATCGTGAACCTCGCATTTGCCTGTCATAGGTAGTGAACTAAAAGAGGTCTACGCGACAACAAGTTTGCTTGGTGTTAGATTGTTGTGAGTTTTCGTGTCTATGATTTTTAGTATATCCGGTTTTTTTGGGAAATTTAATTAGAAAAATTTCATGGAAGTATTGTTGATAACTGTTGCGACTTTTATCGCCGGAGTAGGTAGCGTTCTGGTAGCAGGTTTTTTGAGCGTTAATTTGTTAGCTAAATTTGAGGATTATTTTTTAAGCTTCGCTGCTGGAGCGCTGCTATCGACTGCTTTTTTAAACCTTCTACCAGAGTCATTTCATCTTGTTGATCACCACTCTGAATTAATGTTAACTTTGCTGCTAGGCATAATTTTCTTCTTTTTTCTGAACAAACTTCACTTGTATCATCACAGTCATGACAACGATAAAAAAATTGATATTAGTGAGGCAACACGGCCAAACACGGCCGATAATAAAATCAATGAAAGAAAGTTTGCAGGCAGACTTGTTATTATAATTCTAGGAGATTCTATCCACAAATTTGGCGATGGTGTGTTAATCGCAGCGGCTTTCATTGCAGATACGAGAGTCGGTGTGCTCGCAACGCTGGCTGTTTTGTCCCATGAGGTTCCTCATCACATTGCAGATATTACGATCATAAAAGAAGAAACTAATTCTTTTAGCAAGGCTATAAGAAGTGTATCGTGTGCAGGACTATTCTCGGTGGTAGGTGGCGTTTCAAGTTTTTATCTATTGGATAGCTTTTACGGTTTTTTGCCTTTCTTGCTAGTTATTGCTTCTAGTAGTTTTATCTATGTGGCATTAGCAGACTTGATTCCTCAATTGAAGAAAGTCGTACCAATTTCGAAAACTATGAAACAATTTTTTTGGCTTTTCGTTGGAGTCGCCCTCATCGGGCTTAGTTCGCTACTCGCGCATTAGAAGTCAGTAAATGAATGGCCTCGGATCAATGTCACACCATAAATACCAGGTTGCTATCGTGTTCCAAGGCGCCCACTTCTCTTTTAACTTCGGTAATTGTTGTTTTGCAGATAAGATGTCAGGTAATGAGTAATTTTTCATAATAGATTTCAGCAAACCAAAGTCAGTTTCCGGTAGTACGTTCGGTCTCATAAGATGAAAAATCAAAAACATTTGTCCAGTCCATACTCCGATTCCTTTGATATTTGTGAGTTCTGATAGAATTTCAACATCCGAAAAGTTATCTAAATTCTTCCAGTAATCTTTGTTATTATTTAAATGATGAGCTACAGTATTCATGGTTGTGTATTTTTTTTGCGAAATGCCCAGCCTCTTAAAACAAGATTTAGATCTCAAAAACGTCGATGCGTCAATTACCTTATTCAATTCTCGTGTTAGAGTGCAACTTTCAAGAGATATGAGAAATAATAATTTATAAGAGATTTTTTCTGCAGCTTGACTAGAAATTTGTTGGCTTACAATTGCTCTCACTAACGTTAAAAATACGTTTCGGTGACTGTACAATTTAATTTCTTTATTTTGAATAGCAATTTTAGCTAAAATAGGGTCAGAGGCGCATAAGCCGTTAAAACCTTCGTCCCAATAATTCGGAAATTTTAATTTACTAGGAGTCATATGTTAATCTTGTTATCCCCAGCCAAAACATTTAATTTTGAAGCTCACGATGAGTATAACATTGGAACCAAATGCATCTTTGGACGTGATACAAGAGCCCTGATTGATATCCTTCAAAAATTATCAGAAAAAGAGTATCAAAGGTTGATGAACATATCTCCTAATTTAGCTGCGTTAAACAAACGCAGACATTTAAACTTTACGGAATCTATCAAGAAAGATTCGATGCAAGCAATTTTTGCCTTTCATGGGGATGTTTATACATCCATGAAAGTAGAGGATTTTACGAAAAAAGATTTGATTTTTGCGAAAGAAAATCTACGAATCCTCTCGGGCTTATATGGAATATTGAGACCTTGTGATTTGATAAAGCCACATAGATTAGAAATGGGTACTACTTTAAAGAACACACGAGGTAATAATCTTTATCAATGGTGGGGTCCAAAAATAGCTGATAAGTTGAATGACGAAATTAAGTCTCATAAATCGAAAATTTTCGTTAATTTGGCTTCTGAAGAATACTTTAAGTCCGTTAAAGGTCGGCTTTCAGAAAAGGTTGTAACTCCGGTTTTCCAGGATAGAAAAGGTGATAAATTCAAAGTTGTTGGTATTACTGCCAAGCGAGCACGTGGATTGATGACAAACTTTATTATAAAAAATAAAATCTCTAAAGTGGATAAATTAAAACTTTTTTCTTCTTCAGGATATGTGTTTAACGAGGAACTTTCTAACCCAAATACGTTGATTTTTCAGAGGAACTGAAGATAGTGGGTTCTATTTTAAGGTTGATGTCAAATTTGTCTTTCACATAGGACTTGATACGGTTAGCTAAAATTAAGACCTCTTGAGAGGTAGATTCTTCATAGTTTACAAGCACTAACGCGTGTTTACGATGCATTCCAACGTTTTTGAATCTGATTCCTTTAAACCCACATGACTCTATAAGCCATGCTGCTGAGAGTTTGAACCTGCCGTCAAAGTTAACAGTGGGAAGATTATCAAATTCCTTTCGTAACCTATTGACTGTATCAATATCAACGATGGGGTTTATAAAAAAGCTGCCAACATTTGGGAAGATTTCTAAATCCGGTAATTTTTTTTTCCTAACAGCTAAAATGGTCTCCGCAATATCGAACCCATTTGGATCCGCCGGGAGCAAATTTTTGACATCGTCGTAGGTGACCTTTCTACAACTCTTCCAATCTGTAGAAAGAGAAAAATCGACAGAGATGACTATGAAATTTGAGAAATGTGAGGTTGAAGTATTATTTTTAAATATGCTACTTCGATAACCAAAAGTACAATCTTTATTAGACATTGTTACTGCTAAATTTCGATTTACGTCGTAAGCATGTACGCTCTCAATCAAATCGGAGACCTCACTTCCGTATGCTCCAATATTCTGAATCGGAGCTGCCCCAACTGAACCGGGTATACCGGCAAGACATTCAAGTCCCCCAAACTGATTCTCCAGTGTCCAAAATACGAATTTGTTCCAATTTTCTCCCGCTCTGCAGCGCACAGTTACCCGTTGATTGAATGTTTTTATTATGGAGATACCTTTGAGCCTATTTATAAAAACGGGCACGTCAAATGGAGAGTTGATTGGGGCATCTAAAATTATATTGCTACCTTCTCCTAGAACAATAAATTTTTTTTTTGAATCTTTTAATAAGGTCTCAATATCTCCCTCATTTTCAATAATTTTTAGGCTCTTACAAAAGGCATTTAATCCCAATGTATTAAAGCTTTTTAAATTTACGAGTTTATTTGTCACGTTCCCGTTTTTAAAATCCAAATGGTGCTATTGAAAGAACTCTGACTGATCTCGATATTGCCTTGTCTAGCCAGTTCTAAAACCGCCAGAAATACAACAATTAGTTTAGGCTTTCTGTGAGGATTTCTTATCTCTGGGACCAGCTGTAGTTGAATTTGATCTTTTTCTCGAACAGCTTTTAAAACTGCAGACATAAATTCTCGAACAGAAAGCTGTTCTTTTGAAATCTTATGCGCCTCTGTCAATAAACCTCCTCTAAGGGCCTCTTGTAGAGCTGAAAACATTAAAGCTGGAGTGATGATAGCCTTATCTGATTTTTTATCCTCTAAATTCGAGTATACTTTCACAAGTGACCACTCACGACCTACCCTAGGCATTTTATCTATCTGTAATGCAACTGTCTTGAACTTTTCATACTCAAGAAGCTGTTTTGCTAACTCTGCCCTAGGATCATCTTCTAGTTCGTCCCCACTTGAATCCAGCGTAGAAATTTTAGGTAAAAGAATTTTAGTTTTAATATCAATTAATATTCCGGCCATAAGAAGGTAATCACCGGCTAATTCCAGATCTTCCGATTTTATCTGATCAACATATTGTAGATATTGACTAGTGATTTCTGCAATTGGTATATCTAAAATATCAAAGTTTTGTTTTTTAATTAGGTATAAAAGCAGGTCTAGCGGTCCTTGAAAAGACTCTAGAAAGATTTGTAAAGCGTTTGGAGGTATGAAGAGCCCATCTGGAACTTTATGAATCGGCTCGCCATATAGAAGAGTTTCGTTTAATTCAGTCATTATTGTCAAAATACGTATAGGATTTTGGCTTTATTTTATTTTTTTGTCTTGTCACATTTTTATTTGATTGGACTTTTAGTGGTCTATCCCATAATTCCCCCCTTTTTTTTCTCTGGTCAGATTCTAATTTCGGATTATCTTGTTTCAGATCAGTTAAGAATTTAGTAATCTCAGAGGTGTACTTATTTTTTTTAAAAATCATTTGCATCCCTCTACTAAACTAGCCACATCTTTCTCACTAATCCGGTTGATTAGATGACTCGTTTTCTTTATCTTATCGATTTTTAATTCATAGATGTCTTCCCACAAAAATTCATTTCCTTGGCAAAATAGTTCTCGTTCAATCTTATCGCAGGTAGCTGGAATTATAGGTTTTAGTAGAATTGATATTTTTCCGAAGCATCTTATTGCCAGAGACAGTACACAATGAAGCGCATTCATTTCTTCAACAGAAATATTTGCAATATTTTTTGAGGTTTCCCAAGGCTTATTTTCTTGAATAAAGTTATTAACTTGATCAACTAGCCCCATAATTTCTTTAACTGCTTTGCTTGTGTTCCTTTTATTATAGGCGTCTTTAATGTGCTCGGCTACTCGTTCTATTTTTTCTTCCAAATCAGAGTTAAAGGAGTTCATATTTACGATTACATCTCGCGATAGCACATCCCCATCAAAGTATTTTAATAAAAATCCGGAGCAGCGGCTTTGAATATTTATAAATTTTCCTACTAAATCTCCATTGACCTTATGCACAAATTCAGACATGTTCATGTCTAGATCTTCCATAGACCCATTTAACTTACTGGCAAAATAATATCTTAAAAATTCCGCTCCAATGTTTTTCTCAAGGTAAGCTCTAGCTGTGATAAAAGTTCCTCTTGATTTGCTCATTTTTTTTCCGTTGATAGTCAAAAATCCATGAGCATAAATAGCCGAAGGAGTACGATAATTCGAGAAATGGAGCATCGCTGGCCAAAAAAGTGCATGGAAATAAAGAATGTCCTTTCCAATAAAGTGTACGAGCTCAACATCGGTTTCTTTTCCTATGTATTCATTGACATCTTTCTTTTGCGATGTGCACCAATTCATCAGGCTTGCGTAGTAACCTATCGGGGCGTCGAGCCAAACGTAGAAGTATTTGTTTTCATCGTCCGGTATTTTAAAGCCAAAATAAGGTGAGTCTCTGGAAATGTCCCAATCCGCCAGTAAAGACAAGCCCTGTTCATCTTTTTTAAGCCACTCTTTAATTTTATTTCTCGCCTCTTCTTGTAGGGTATCTGTACTGTTAACGTAATTATTTAAGAAGTCAAAACATCTTTGGCTAGAAAGTTTAAAAAAATAGTGGGAAGTCTTTTTTTTAATAGGAGTATTTCCTGTGAGCGCTGACTTTGGTCTAATGAGGTCAGTTGGTGAATACGTAGCACCACATTTTTCACATGAATCTCCATATTGATCAGGGCTATTGCATTTGGGACAGATGCCGATTATGTATCTATCTGGAAGAAACATTTTTTTTTCTTCGTCAAAAAATTGTTCAATAATCTTTTTCTCAATGAGGCCAGCATCTTTTAGATGAAAGTAAACTTTAGAGGATAGAATTTCATTTTCCTTAGAATGGGTAGTGTAATAATTATCAAACTCAATATGGAAGGAAGCAAAATCCTCTTTATGTCGTATATGCATTAGATTGATTAGCTCTTCGGGAGTTAAATTTTCCCTTTCAGCTTTCAACATGATAGGCGTTCCGTGAGCGTCATCAGCGCAAACGTAAACGACCTTATTGCCTCGCATTTTTTGAAGACGTACCCAGATATCCGTCTGAATGTACTCAACTAAATGACCAATGTGAATATCCCCGTTTGCATAGGGAAGAGCAGATGTGACAAAATATTTCTTCATGGTGATACTATAACAATAACTTGAGATGAAGAGTGTTTGATGAGTATAAAGTGTGATACGTGGATTCGTAAAATGGCCAAAGAACAGGATATGATTCAGCCTTTTGAAGCTAACCAGGTCAAGCAATCAAAGGTTGATAAAGTCATTTCCTACGGCACCTCGAGTTATGGGTACGATGTTCGTTGTGCCCGTGAGTTCAAAATTTTTACAAATATTAATAGTAGTACTGTGGACCCTAAGAATTTTGATCCTGCGTCTTTTGTGGATTTTGTTGGAGATGTATGTATCATTCCCCCCAACTCCTTTGCCCTGGCTAGGACAGTTGAATATTTTAGAATTCCTAGAGAAATATTAATCATCTGCGTCGGAAAAAGTACTTATGCACGATGCGGAATAATTGTGAACGTTACGCCACTTGAACCTGAGTGGGAAGGACACGTAACCCTCGAATTTTCAAACACGACCCCACTCCCAGCAAAAATTTATGCAGGAGAGGGATGTGCCCAAATGATTTTCTTCGAAGCGACAGAGGTCTGTTCTGAATCATATAAGGATAAGGATGGAAAATATATAGGACAAAAGGGAGTAACCCTGCCGAAAATTTAAATGTTCAGGTTTTTCTTCTAAAGTGACAAAAGCGATATCGGAGTTCGCACTTTTTTTCTAATTTCCATGTACTTTTTTCAATAGCTACCCAACTGTCCCATTCAATTTCAGGGAAAAATGTATCGCCATCGAAATTGGCGTCAACCTCGGTTAAAAACATTTCCTGGCATTTGTGCAAGGTTTCGCGATAAATTTTTTCGCCTCCAATAATGAAAACTTTTTCAAATTCATTTTTTTCTACCCATGCTATAGCGTCTTCAAAACTAGAAAATACCTCAACCGCTGAATAGTCTTGGTTTATGATTTTTTTTATCTTCTCGTCTTTTGTAAGAACTAAATTCTGTCGTTGTGGCAACGGTTTTCCAAGCTGATTGATTATCGAAAAGAAAGTTTTTCGCCCCATGAGTACAGGGTGAGTCAGGGTAAGCCTCTTGAACATTTGTAAATCTTCTGGCAAATACCACGGAATTTTTCCGCCTTTACCTATCACTCGATTTGAAGATATTGCGACAACCATGTGCAAAGCGACACTTTTTGTATTAGATAGCAATGGGCGCCCGTATTAATTCGTGATGTTTGTAGTTAGTTATGTCGAAGTCATTGAAGACGTAAGAAAAAATATCCTTTACGTTTCGCCTGAAAGATAGTGTTGGTAGTTTGTATGGTTTACGATTGAGTTGAAGTCTTGCCTGTTCGATGTGGTTTTTGTACAGATGACAATCTCCACCTACCCAAATTAATTTTGAGGGTGTCATTTTAGTCTGATGTGCTACCATGTGGGTCAATAATGCGTAACTAGCAATGTTGAAAGGAAGTCCTAAAAATATATCGGCGCTTCTCTGATAAATTTGACATGATAAATAATTATTTTGGGCATAAAATTGGAATAGTATGTGACAAGGAGCCAGAGCCATTTTATTCAGGTCACCAACATTCCATGTTGAAACGATGTGGCGACGAGAATACGGATCGGTTCTGAGTGTTTCGATTAGATTTTTAATTTGATCGATTTCTATCTTTTCGTCTCTATCGTTCGTTGTTTCCCATTTACGCCATTGTTTCCCATAAACTGGTCCTAAATCTCCGTTTGAGTCAGCCCACTCATCCCAAATGGTCACTCCTTTTTGTTGCAATGTCTTAACATTACTATCACCACTCAAAAACCAAAGAAGCTCATGTATTACGGAATGTAAGTGTATTTTCTTTGTGGTTACAATCGGAAGCCCCTTGCTTAAATCAAACTCGAGTCTATTTCCAAATGTTGCCAGGGTGCCAGTACCTGTTCGATCCTCTCGCTCAGCACCCTGCTCAAGTACAAATTTCAACAGTGTCAAGTAATCCTTCAAAGTAAAAGCCCACTACTGTATCCATTATCTGCAATAATAACCTGACTTGTAATGCTTCTTGACATATCTGATAACAAAAATGCCGCAAGGTCTCCAATTTCATCTTTGGTAACGTTTCTTCGTAACGGCGCTTTTTGTTCGACCGAGTGGAGTATATTTGAAAACCCCTGTATCCCACTTGCTGCCAAAGTCTTGATTGGACCGGCACTGATAGCGTTGACCCGAATGCATTTTTTAGGTCCAAAATCATGAGCTAGATACCTAACAGTTGCCTCTAAACTTGCCTTAGCTAACCCCATAACATTATAGTTTGGTACGAATCGTGTCGCACCGACATAAGAAATTGTCAGGATGGATGATTGTTCATTAAAAATATCTGCGAGAGATTTTGAGACCGCTCCAAAACTGTAGGAGGAGATTACATGCGCAGTAGTAAAATTTGCTTTAGTAAGCCCATCCGTAAGGTCGCCAGAAATAGCCTCACGGGGTGCGTAAGCTATAGCGTGGACATATCCATCAATTTCTAACCAACCCTTATCTTTGAGCCTCGTTGGCAATTCGTTAATATCTTCATCTAACTCTACATTGCATTTTACAGCAAATTTAGCTCCTAAAGTCTCCGATAAAGCATTTATCCTTTCTCTAAAACGTTCATCTTGATACGTAAATGCCAACTCTGCCCCGAGATTAGAGCAAACCTGAGCTATTCCGTAAGCAATAGACCTGTTAGACAACAAACCTGATATTAAAATTTTCTTCCCAGAGAGCATTATTTAAAGAAAACAGCTTCAAAATTGATTATCGGATGGCTTCTCGTTATAAAATCTAGAGTTTGATGCACTTTTATTTACTTATCTTTAGAGTATGCCGTATTTTAACTCAGAAAAACTCTTAATTTACAGTTTTGTATTATTTGCCCACATATCTCTTGTTTTTTTCGTAAAAACAGATAAGGATAATCGTGATTTGCCTTTGAATTCTGGAATGGTTCGACTCGTTGTTTTGCCCGAGTTTTCTCCCATACGCAGTGAGCCTAAGATTTCCGTGTCAAAAGATACCAAAAAATTACAAAAAAAAATAAAAAAAATAATAAATAGGCCTAAAGAAATAACTAAGCCCAAAAAGGTGAAAAAGCCAATTGAAACGATCAATCCGCCAGACAAAGATGTTGAAGACGATTTAACAAATAACGAAAATAATCAAGCTGATAATCTTAGTTTCTCGAATACATCAGCAGTCCCAGCAGCCAGTGACTCTAGCGAAAACTTTGAATTATCAGTCCCGATGGTTGTCCAAAATGTAGCTTATGTGGATAAAAATATTTGCACCCCAAAGTACCCGAGAATCTCCAGGAAACGGGGGGAGAGGGGAAGAGTTCTGATAAAAGTTGTCATCAATCGTGAAGGCTTTAGTGAGAAGGTTGAAATACAGAGTAGTTCGGGATTTAACAGGTTAGACAGGGCTGCTGTGAGGGCTGCGAAGAGATGTCGATTTGTGGCTGCTAAGAAAAACGGCAAACCTGTAAAAGGTCTTGCAACGATACCGTATAATTTTATATTTTAGGCTAACTGGAGTTTATAAATGACAAATAAACCGAAACAATTGTATAAACTAGTCCAACCTGGGTTATTTTGTTTTATTTGCACGTTAGCTCTCATTTTTGTTTGTCACAAACCAGTTATGGCTCAGGAGCCAGAAGTAATAAAAAAGGCTGTCGATGTTGATTCTTCTTCGTCAAACAATCTCGTAGAAGATGAGAAAGATAATGATGGGGGTTACGGATTCTCTGAGCTATGGAGTCAGGGCGATGTTGTTGCCCGTATCACCCTTGTTATTTTATTGCTTATGAGTATAGGAACCTGGACAATTTTTTTTTCTAAATTTCTTGATCAAAGACGTATTCGCACACAGGCAATTGAACTAAAATCTCTAATGAATCAGAATAAAACTTCTCAGGAAATAATGAATACTATTGAGACTAGCAGATTTGAGGCTTTGCGTGTTTTTACCGTTCCGGTGTATGAGTCATTAAGCTTTTCTATGCAGTTACAAAGTAAAGATAATGAGATGGCCCAGGAAGTTCTGCACAGTGGTGTCCAAGAAGGGATTTCGGAGATTGACATGGAGATTCAAAAAGGTCTTACTTTTTTAGCTACAGTCGGCTCGACTGCTCCTTTCGTGGGGTTGTTTGGGACAGTATGGGCGATTTATCACGCTTTGATAGGTATTGGTCTGGCGGGTGAAGCAACATTGGATAAAGTGGCTGGCCCTGTTGGAGAAGCTTTAATTATGACTGCAATTGGACTCGCTGTTGCTGTACCGGCGGTCCTTGCCTACAATTGGCTTTTGAGACGAAATAAATCAATTGTTAGAATAATAACGAACGTTAGCACCAAAATTGTTTATGGTGCGCCTAGTTTTTAGGAGGGGGATTAATTTGGCAGTGTCTACGAAATTTCGTCGCTTCAAATCACTTGTAGAATCTACAGAACCGCATGGAGAAATAAATACCACACCGTTAGTGGATGTCATGCTAGTGCTATTAATTATTTTTCTTATAACAATCCCGGTCATTAACTCATCAATGAAAGTTGATTTGCCTGATGAGAAGTTTACAGAAAAAGTTTCGCAGGATGAGATTGCAGTGGTTTCTATAACTGAAAATGGGGATGTATTTTTTAACGGAACCAGTTTGGGCAACAGTACGCAATATTTTGAGATGTTATCTAATCTGCTTAAAACTAACAAGATGACTTCCATTCAGATTCATGGTGATTCCGGTGTATCCTTTGATAAAATCGAGTTAATCATTAAGCAAATGCGACTGTTGGGTATAGAAACAATTACTTTTGTTACTCGACCATGATGAAACAAAAAATTAGGAAAAATTTTCCTCTGAACGAATTACGCGATAACCAGACTCTCTATTTGAATATCAATACTACCCCTCTTATTGATGTACTGCTTGTCCTCATAATTATGATAATAATAACTATGCCTATCCAGCTTCACAAGCTCGATTTAAACGTCGGGAAGGAATCTGGAAATGAATTAAGTGAAGAGAAAAAAACAGTTGTTATTGACTTAAAAAGTGACGATACGGTTTCTATAAACGGTGAACCAATTGGAAAATTGAGAGAAGAAATTAGACAGAGTTTAGAAAAAATGTATATTGATTATCCAGGCGCAATTTTGGAGCTAAATGTAGACTCAAAAACAAAATATTCATCTGTTGTTAAGATTTTAAGTGAAGCAGTAAGAGTTGGATTCACATCTTTAGGATTACCTGCATTGAACAAAGAAAGCAAGTAAATGTTTATAAAAGAATTGCCCAAAATATTCTTAAGCGTTTCGCTACTCTTTTTTATGATTAATAGTTCATCTGCAATTTCTGGTTACGTGGAATCAATGGCTCTAGGTTCCAAACCAAAGTACACAGCAAATTTTGAGCATTTTGAATATACTGATCCAGGAGCAAAGGTTGGAGGTGAATTACGTATGGCCTCTATGGGAACTTTTGATAAGGTAAATCCATTTTCGTTACGAGGGATTGTTGCGACGGGTGTTTCTGACCTAATTTTTGAACCGCTGGCAATTTTTAGTCTAGATGAGTCGATGACTATGTATGGGTTGTTAGCAAAAGAGATGAAACTTGGCGAGGATAAATTGTCGATTTCATTCAGACTTGACCCTAGAGCAAAGTTTTCAAATGGGAAACCCGTATTGGCAAAGGATGTAGTTTTTTCGTACGAAACTTTGATTTTTGGTGACGGAGTAAACCCTTTTTTTAAAAATTATTGGGCAGATATAAAGGGAGTTTCAATAGTTTCCAAAAGAGAAGTGAAGTTTACATTTCGAAAAAAAAATAGAGAACTTCACTTCATTATTGCTTCTTTGCCGATTTTCTCCGAGGAGTGGGGCAAAGAAAGAGAGAGTTTCGCCGACATTGTTACGGATAATCCAATCGCCAGTGGCCCTTACAAAATCAAAAAGATTGAATTGGGTAAAGGTATTTGGTTTGAAAAGAGAGAAGAATATTGGGCAAAAAATCATCCAGTGAGGAAAAATCAATTTAATTTTTCGACTATTAGTTTTAGATATTACAAGGATGCATTTGCGAGGCTTGAGGCTTTCAAGGCCGGGGAGTTTGATTTTATTCATGAAAATACATCAAAAATTTGGGCGAGGTCTTACAAGGGAAAATCGTTTACCAGCGGAGAAAAGATAAAAGAAGAACTAAAAAACAGTAACCCTGCAGGGATGCAAGGTTATATCTTCAATACTCGCAAAACCAAGTTCTCCGATTTTCGTGTAAGGAAAGCTATTTACCTTGCAATGGATTTCGAATGGATGAACAGACAACTTTTTTATGGTCAATACAAAAGGTCATATTCATTTTTCACGAACACAGCTATGTCTGCTGTAGGTTTCCCATCTGAATCTGAGATAAAGCTGTTGGCTGAATTGGTGAAAGAGTCCGATGCGACGTTTAATCCAGGTGTGCTTGATGTTGTTCCTTTGCCTCCGTCTAATTTAGAAAAAAACGCATTGCGAAATAATTTAAAACGGGCGAGACTTTTGTTAGAGGAGGCGGGTTGGTTTGTAAAAAATGGGCGTTTGCAAAATGATCAAGGTGATATTTTTGAGTTCGAAATTCTGTTGGATACGAGAGGTTGGGAGAGGGTAGTTGCGCCGTTCGCAAGGAATCTTACAAAACTTGGCATTTTTTTAAAGACCAGGGTTACCGATTTATCTCTCTATAAACAACGGATTGACAATTTTGATTACGATATGCTTGTCCATTGGTACCTATCAGGGCAAAATCCAGGGAACGAGTTGTTTAATCGATATTCATCGATTTCTGCTGATCAAAAAGCCTCCAGAAACTATATTGGAGTCAAAGACCCGCTTGTGGATCTACTCATCGCTCGAATAATAAAGGCGGATGATAGACGAGAGCTGGTTACTGCTAGTAGATTGCTCGATCGTGTGCTACTGAATGAATATTACGTAATTCCACATTGGCACAATACCGTACATCGGGTGTCCTATGATTCCAGAATTTCAAGACCTAAAACACTACCCCTCTACTATGGCTCGGAAATTTGGGCTTTCTCAACATGGTGGTGGGGTGAATCACAAAGATGAACTCGTCGTTACTTTTATATATTCTTAAGCGCCTTCTTTTGATGATTCCAACCTTGATAGGGATACTTGCAATTACATTCGTAATTATTCAGTTTGTGCCTGGAGGACCGGTCGAGCAAATGGTGAGAATGTTGGAAGGAGATAACGCTTCCTTTGGAGGTATAAACACTGGTGTTTCAACCCCTGGTTCAACCACAGGAACCGAAATTGGGCAAAGTTCCGGCAGTAATATTTACAGGGGAGGAGTCGGACTCGACGAAGACCGATTAGATGAAATCAAAAAACTATATGGATTTGATAAACCTGCCCACCAGAGATTTATTGAAATGATAATTGGTTTTTTACGATTTGATCTGGGAGAAAGTTTCTTTTACAACAAGGATGTGTGGGAATTGATGAAGGAAAAATTACCCGTCTCTATTAGTTTGGGTTTATGGAGCTTTTTTATAACTTATCTTGTCTCTCTTCCGTTGGGAATAGCTAAGGCTGTCCGTCACGGGTCGTCTTTTGATATTCTCACCAGTTTAGCAGTTATCATTGGATACGCCATCCCGGGATTTGTATTGGGAGTAATTCTGCTAGTATTTTTTGGGGGGGGAAGTTTTCTACAGCTTTTCCCTCTGAGAGGTCTAACTAGCGAAGGATGGGAAAATATGAGTATGTTATATAAAGTATTGGATTACTTTTGGCACCTTGTTTTACCACTTACTTGTCTGGTAATCGGGAGTTTTGCAACGCTCACTATGTTGACTAAAAATACGATATTAGAGGAGGTTAATAAACAATATGTTAAGACTGCTCGTGCGAAAGGTTTAAAAGAAAGTTTGGTTTTGTATAAACATGTCTTGAGGAATGCACTGATTCCTATAATAACTGGATTTCCTGCAGCGTTTGTTGGTGCATTTTTTACTGGTGCTCTTTTGGTAGAAACCTTATTTTCTCTCGATGGGTTAGGGTTACTTTCCTACGAGTCAGTTATTAAGCGTGATTACCCTGTGGTGATGGGAACTTTATTTTTTTTCTCCTTGATTGCTTTGGTGGCAAAATTAATCAATGATCTCTTATATGTTTTTGTTGATCCCCGGGTGAAATTCGAGGAAGGTTAGACTTTGACAGAAAAAACTACAATCTCTCCAGCAAAACGAATTTGGAAAAGATTTAAAAGCCATCGTAGAGCCTATTTCTCCTTGATAATATTCAGCTTTTTCTTTTTCTTCAGTTTGTTTGCAGAGGTATTTTCGAATGATAAGCCAATAATCTTTAGCTTTGACAGTAAGATTTTCATACCACTAATTACTGAATATCCAGAGACTGACTTCGGAGGAGATTTTGAAACACCAGCGGATTATTTAGACCCTTACATCGTTGAGTTGTTAGAAAATGATAGTGACTGGGGTATTTACCCAATAAACAGATATAGTTTCAATACCATTAATTACTTTTCACCCTTTCCAAATCCTGCCCCACCGTCTTCCGTTAATCTTCTTGGTACAGATGATAGGGGAAGAGACGTTTTGGCAAGACTAATTTATGGATTTCGTGTTTCTGTTCTTTTTGGGATCTCGTTAACGATCATAGGAGTAGTTATAGGTGTACTTATGGGAGCCATACAGGGATACTTTGCTGGGAAAACAGACCTCTTTATCCAAAGGTTTATCGAAGTATGGGGAGCTATCCCGGAGTTATATCTTTTGATTATTTTGGCCTCCATATTCGAACCTGGCTTATTGATATTGCTAGCTATTCTGTCGTTATTCGGTTGGATGGGGTTATCTGATTACGTTCGAGCTGAGTTTTTAAGGAATAGAAATTTAGAGTATGTTATGGCAGCAAAAGCGATTGGTTTGACTAGTAGAAAAATTATAACGCGACATGTATTACCTAATAGTTTGACCCCTGTCATAGCTTTTCTTCCATTTCGAATGAGCGGTGCGATTTTAGCATTAACCAGCTTAGATTTCCTTGGACTGGGTGTTCCCTCTAGTACGCCCAGCCTAGGAGAATTGTTGGCACAGGGCAAGGCAAACCTTGACGCATGGTGGATTTCTTTAAGTACTTTTGTTGTGCTAGTTTCGTCGCTAATTTTATTGGTATTCGTAGGGGAAGGGCTGAGAGACTCTTTGGATACAAGGAAAATAAATTAATGCTTGAATTTGTAGATTTTTCGCTAAAGTTTAAAAATAAAGAAAACACAGTCACTGTCGTTGATAACTTGAATTTTAAGGTTGGAAAAGGTGAAAGATTTGCGTTGGTTGGTGAATCTGGCTCAGGTAAGAGTGTTACAGCAATGAGTGTTTTGAGACTCTTGCCAGAAGCAACCACTGAAGGAAAAATCTATTGGAATGGTATAAACCTTCTTTCAGAAGATACAGATATAAGGACGATCCGTGGTAAGAAAATATCCATGATATTCCAGGAACCAATGAGTGCTTTAAACCCAGTTTATACAGTTGGCGATCAGATTTCCGAAGCTCTCAACCAACTCACCGAGTTAAGTACAGAGAAAAGAAATGATAAAGTTTTTGAACTGTTAGAGTTGACTGGTATTGATGAGCCCTCGAGGCGGGCCCAATGTTATCCGCATGAATTATCTGGTGGACAAAGACAGAGGATCCTTATAGCAATGGCGTTAGCTTGTGAACCGGAGCTCTTGATTGCAGATGAACCGACCACTGCTTTAGATGTGACAATACGTCAGCAAGTTATGGAATTACTCTACTCAATCCAGGCAAAAAAACAGATGTCAATTCTTCTGATTACTCATGATCTACCGCTTGTTGAAAGCTTTGCCGAGAGGGTTGGAGTCATGAAAAATGGAGAAATGATTGAGTGTGAAGCAAAGGAAAAATTGTTTGCGAAGCCACAGCATGCATATACCAAATTATTGTTAAACAGTAGACCAACTGCTTTAAATGCACCTTACCAAAAAAGGGATGTATTATTAGAGGCTCGCAATATTTCGTGTTCTTATAAAATAAAAAAAGGGTTCCTGACTTCTAGAAAAATTTATCCTGTTTCAGATCAAAGTTTCGTTATTTATAAAGGAGAAACACTCGGGGTAGTGGGAGAATCGGGGTCTGGTAAAACAAGCCTCGGGATGGCGTTGCTTCGGCTTTTTCCTGGGAATAGTTTTGGAACTTTGCGATTTGGTAGTGAAGAGTACTCTGCTATGCGGAAACGTGATCTTTTTAAATTACGCAGAAAAATACAGATGGTTTTTCAAGACCCGTTTTCCTCCCTGTCGCCACGTATGACAATCTCGGAAATACTTGAAGAAGGACTGACTTTACATTTTCCTTCGATGACTATTTTGGATAAGAAAAAAAAATGTAGGGATGTAATGGAAGAAGTTGGGTTAGCTGAGGAACATCTTGAACGATATCCACATCAGTTTTCCGGTGGTCAAAGACAACGGATTTCTCTCGCCAGAGCCATAGTTATTGAACCTCAACTTTTGGTACTGGACGAACCTACAAGTGCATTGGATGTATCCGTGCAAAAGCAAATAATTGATCTATTGTTGAACCTTCAGAGAAAACGAAACCTCACATATTTTTTTATTTCGCACGACCTCGCTGTTATTAGGGCGCTTGCCCATCGACTGCTGGTAATGCGTTATGGTAGAGTATTGGAGTTTGGTCTCACTTCACATGTGTTGTCACAGCCGAAACATGATTATACATGCAGTTTGTTAGACGCGGCATTTGCCCACGAGAGAGTTTAATTAGCTTGAGAATACCCTTAACAAAAGAGTGCCCAAAGCGGTGGAGACTAGTTGGCGCAGTTTTTACAAATTTGACGAGTTCGTGGATAATCAAAGGG
>MDTD01069972.1_pt1 | contig 29518 bp, 25 predicted proteins | sample 811221 | NCBI WGS metagenome assembly MDTD01 (sample SAMN05326646, study PRJNA326480) | marine metagenome | isolation source: seawater | place: Pacific Ocean: South West | collected 2011 | reverse complement strand
GCCGACTTTATGACCCTGAACTTTTCCTTCCATGAATCAGGTGCCGCGTTCGTTCTGCCCACGGAGCAAACCCGCTTAAATAACGATGAACTCGGACGGAAGCACATGCTCTTGGCACAAGACCAAGTTTCGAACCCCACGCAAGCCTGGAAAGTGATCCTCCGAAAGCAGATATGAAATAAGCCCGAACCCGTTGGGGCTTTCATGTCTAAGGCTCAAATAATTTCGCTAGCCGTAGACTTCTTTTTTGAAGCGCTTTCTATCGATCTCTAGATCTTTTAAAATAGAAGCAACGCCCTCCATGAACCTTGGTGTTGCGGGAACACCCGTTTCTTTTGCCTTCTTTTTTGCGTATTTTGTTATTGCGGCACCACACGCATAAACACGAAGCGTACTCGCGTCGCTGACATACCGGGACACAAACTCTGTGGAAGGCCTTCCCTTGAAAAAATTCGGACCATGGACAGCAGGATCTTCTTCCCGGGTAATGAGATTTATCAGTTCAAAACGCTCTTTATACTTCTCAGCCATCGCAAAAAGCGCATCTCGGTAAATGATATCGCCAAATGTTTTATTCGTATAAATCATTGTGTGTTTGAGCGAGGGAAATCGGTTATTTTCTAGGTCGTCTTTCAACAGCGCCCAATTGGGAACAATTCCAGAACCAGCCACCATATGCAGAACCTGTTCGGTCTTTGATTCAATATCTTCGGGTAAAACATAGTGCCCAGTATATCCCTGGACTTCAATGGCTCTATCCATCAACAAATCCGAACCAAGCAGCGGTGACAACAAAGGTGGGTAGGGATCCTCTTCATCCCAATATTCTTCAGCCTTAACCGTAATTGTTAAATAAGGTTCATGGGGTGCCGAAGCCAAAGAATAAGCACGAACCACTTCTCGTTTCCCCTTAAGCTTCTCTAAAAACCTTGCCCACCGTTCGAGTTCTGGAAACTGCTTTGGATCAATGGAAATAAATTGTCCCGCAATGTAGTCTAAATTCTCGGCGCCCACATCAATGTCTAAGGACCAGGTGTCGTGCGTCTCCTTCACGCACTTCACCACTTTTCCGTTCATGAGACTCACCCCTTTGGTCTTAGGGGCCTCCTGAGAGATCAAGGACGCCTCTTCGGAAATAACAGGCCCCTCCTGGGTGGTAAATGGATCCGTGTTTGGTGCTCTTGTCACGTTACTCTCCATGATAATCATATATTTACGGATGTATCTATCAGGTCTTACCCCTTAGCCACAAGCGAGTCAGGCCTTTAGGGTAGATTTAAACTGCAGGGTCCGCCGCAAGGGTTAATTATATCCCCGCTCTCATAAAAAACCCGTAACTGCTCGATGGCTTCGGGGCTGCGACGTACGGCCTCATGAGTTACATTGCCCTCCTCTTCAGCTCGCGAGATTGCATAAAAGGAGTCATCAACCCCATAGTCATAAACCGTCATGGCTGAATGAATCACAAAATCGTCTGCAGGAACCACCTCATTGAATCCCCATGGCGTTTTGGAGGAAGGACCCAAGAGGTCCAATCCAAGTAAACGGGCGTGCTGATAAGATGAAAAATTTGGCACCGAGGTATCTGCGATGGCGATTTGCATGAGAACTTGCCGCTCCGGTATTGATGTCTCCCCCGGTAAGGGCTCGTTCAAAACATAAGGTGCCCACATGGCGGGATCTACACGGTCGAAGAGTGGCTGCAAACTCGCAATGACTTTCTGCTGAATGAAAGGATCAGGAATAGAGACATTGAGGACCAATAAAAATTGATCAAAAGGAATCGCTCGCGACATCATATGAGTAAACACTGCACCACCGACATTTAAACAATACTTCGAAATGTCTGTGGAGAGCGCCGCCAAGACCCCACCTAAGATATGCCCCATTGATATACCCATATAGTTGACAGATGTGGCGTCGTAATAAGGTGCACCGTCCCCTTTCTGAAATTCTTCCATCAGTGGAAATTGATTTTTTATCACCCGGGCGAGCACCAACTGGTTCACCATGCCCTGGGCCACCCGGTCGGTAAATTGTAAAGCATAGGCAGTTTCGTGACCGAGGTTTGCCACCACGGGTCCCATGTCGTGTAAGCTCATGCCCAAGAAGTCCGTGGCAAACATCACTGAATTGGTTTTGTTTCCAATATCCCGCGGCGCGCCACTTTCTACCTCGACCCGCTCACCAAAGAAACCGTGGCCATACATCAATGCCATTCCTGTTTGCTCATTGTCCACCAAAGCCCGAGGGATGGTGGCGGTAAAAGGAAAGGGCACCTCACCATTGAGGCGAACTTGCTGTGAATCATCCCGCGCCAAAACTGAACCTGGCGCTTGGTTCTCCATGACCAATGGCCCCAATATTTCACCGTAAAGGGTGTAGGCCGAACTACCACTGTCTTCTGTGACCACCGACGAGATGCTCACCTCTGGCGTGTTGGCCGCTAACCATTCTATGGCCAAATCTTTAGCTTGAAGCATATCGGAAAGGGCCCAGATAACAGAGCCAGTGGTAAAGTCCCACGCTAACTGCAAATCACTCCGGGGGACACCAAAACCTTGAATGACCGGAAAAACATCTTCTTGGAATCGCTTGCGTTCATTTTCTATTTCCTGACTCTGCGTTGAAATGTCGTCGCGCAAATACTGAAAGCCAGTTGGCGCCTCGATTCGGTCCCCCTCTAAATCATTGAAATTTTGGACGGCAACCACGTACCTCGTTTGAGGCTTCAAAGCGGTCAAAGTACGAAGGATGATCATTTGTTTACCATCTTCTTCTGCCCGACCATCCACGTCCACAAAATGCGGCACTGGATTACCTGAGGAGTCCAAGATAAGTGTACAATGCGCTGGAGCGATGCTTGCGTCTTTATCGCCCAAAATGGTCGCGCACGCTGACACATCCACACGCTGCTCGAAGGAAAAGATAATGGGCGCATGAATGGAGAATCCATCGGGTGCTTTCCAGTCATTCACGTCTGCACTGTACTCCTGGGCCGTGAGTAGCTTGCCTTCTGCTTCGTGTTTCACTTCAAATCCTGTTTCGGTGGCAGGGTTTGAGGTCAGAAAAAAATTGGATGGGTACGGTAAAAAACAATCCCACCCATCGTACAAAGGCTGACAGCCCTCGGGTAACGTGGACGGCAAATCAGCCACATCCTCGTTCGCAGGGGCGCAGCCCATGGCGATCCACCCAACACACCCCAAAAAGACAATTTGATTCAAAAACTTCATATGCACCCTTTTTATCCCATTCTTTATCTTATTTCACCTCGATGATGGGCTTTGCATCGGATGCGCGCCCGAGGTATGGATTCCGGGCAGAAAGGGCGTTGGCATCAGATGAACAAAGCGGGATCCCACATGATTTCCAATCTTTTCGGTGACGGACAAAAGCCTCAAGCGTCTGAAAAGAAAGAGAAAATATGGCGCGTCAGTGAAGTTCTGGCGCTGGCCCGCCAGCAGCTCGAAGGCCGGTTTGCCCGGGTGGCCATTGTGGGAGAGGTTTCTCAGTTCAAAGCGTGGCGCTCGGGTCATTGGTATTTTGGGCTCAAGGATACCAAATCCACCCTCAATGCCGTCATGTTTCGCGGCGCCAACCAAAAAGTGCCGTTCGACGTAACCGACGGTCTTGAAGTGGTGGCCCATGGACGACTCACCATTCACCCCGAACGCAGCCAAGTCCAAATCATGGTGGAAAAACTCGAACCATTGGGCGCTGGCGCCTTGGCCTTGGCTTTTGAACAGCTCAAAAAGAAGCTGGGCGCAGAGGGCTTGTTTTCGCCCGAACACAAAAAAGAACTGCCCACTTTTCCTCAAACCGTCGGCCTCGTGACCTCACCGCAAGGGGCCGCCCTCCGAGACATGCTCCGGGTTCTTCAAGAACGATGGCCCGGACTTCGGATCATACTCGCGCCCACACGGGTACAAGGCAAAGGCGCGGCGGTAGAAATCGCGAACGCCATCACCCATTGTGACACCCATGGGGATTGCGACATAATGATTGTTTCCCGAGGAGGTGGAAGCATTGAAGATCTTTGGGCGTTCAACGAAGAGCCCGTGGCCCGGGCCGTCTTTGAGGCCAGCACACCTGTTGTTTCCGCAGTGGGGCACGCCACAGATACCACCATTATCGATTTCGTCGCAGACCAAGCAGTGGCCACCCCTACCCATGCGGCATCGCTTCTCCCAGAAAAACAACATTGGCAATCGCAGGTTGATCAGGCACAAAAGGTGCTCACCAGCAGTCTGCGGCGCCAAATCGCAGATGCGCACAAACAGCTGATCATGCTTCACAAAAGCATGCCCAAGCCCAAACTGCTTCTCTTACAGCAACAACAAATCCTCGACGAGGCGGAGCGTCGCGCTTACGAGAAACTCAAGGCGCGAATTAGCCAGTACCAGCAACGGTTGTACCAACTGGAATCACGTCTTAAAGCCAAGCACCCCCTGCTGGTTCTCAAAACGCACCGATTTAATTTGGCCAAAATGAAAGAGCGCCTCGAGGCCCGCCACCCGCAAACAACCATTGCCCAACAACACGCATGGCTGTCACAGCAACAAAGCCAGCTCCACCACGTGATCACCCGACAGCTCCACCAAGCACAAACCCTTTTCGCCACCCAAACCGCTGCCCTAGACATGCTCTCGCCCTTGGCGGTGCTTCACCGTGGCTACACCTTGGTTCAAAAAGAAGGCTCACTGGCGGCGTCGAGCACTTCTTTACAGGCTGGCGATGATATTAACATTCGATTTTCTGACGGGGTTGCCCAAGCCACCGTCAGTAAGACCACTCCCATAAAGGAAAAAAAATGAGCAAAAAAAATAAAACCGATGACCTCCAAAACGAGTCCTTTGAAAACCTCATGGGCCGGATTGAAACAGTGGTGCAATCCTTAGAAAAGGGTGAATTACCCCTTGAAGACAGCCTCAAAGCTTATGAAAATGGGATTCAGCTGATCAACGTCGCCCAACAAAAGTTAGGCCAAATGGAAACCCGTATTGAAAAATTGAAATCAGATGGCACCACCACTGCTTTAAACAATGAAGAAATGGCTGCAGTACACAGCGAGGACTAACCATCATGTCGTTTTCTTTGACAGAATTAAAACCACATCAGGAATGGATCGAAGCGCTTCTTCAATCCATCCCAGCAGAATTGAGTGACCCATTCGATACATACGGGACCCCAGACCTCTTGCGCGACAGCATGGCCCATGCACTCCTTGCGGGCGGCAAGCGTTTACGGCCGTTGCTGGTGCTGCACGCGGCAAAATCCTGCAAGCCTGACTGGTCCGAAGGCGATCATAAACAACACTGTCGCTATGCCGCAGCGGCCATTGAAATGATCCACACCTATTCACTGATTCATGACGATCTGCCAGCCCTGGATAATGACGATCTTCGTCGCGGCAAGCCAACCTGTCACATCGCCTTTGGCGAAGCCCAAGCCATTCTTGCAGGCGACGGGTTGCTCACCGATGCTTTTAACTTATTGGCGCAAGCCCCCGTGAACCCTCATCTTCAAGTGTTAGAGCTCAGTCGCGCTGCAGGCAGCAATGGCATGGTGGCCGGCCAAGTGGATGACATCCAAGCAGAGCGTCTTCCCTCTGCACAAATCGATTTGAAAAAGATTCATCGACGTAAAACGGCGCGTTTGTTGGCCAGCGCCTGCAGGCTGGGGGGCCTGTCCGTCAACGCCTCCGATGCCCAACTCGAACACCTCACCCAGTACGGGTTTGCTTTGGGGATCGCGTTTCAAATTGCCGATGACGTTTTGGATCACGAAGCCGATCCCGAATTGGCGGGTAAAAAATTGGGTCGGGACGCCCAAAACGACAAAACGACCTATCTCACCTTGCTCGGTGCTGAAGAAGCCAAAAAACAAGCCCGTGATTTCGCCAATCAAGCCGCCGAACACGCCAACGCCCTTCCGGGCAACCACAATACTTTGGTGGGGCTTGCTCATTTCTCAGCGAACCGCCTCTTTTAATCCTCGTCTTCTTCAACCTCTTCGGAGTCCTCTTCGGACTCCTCTTCGGTTTCTTCAGGCTCAGGCTCAGGCTCAGGCTCAGGCTCAGGCTCAGGCTCGGGCTCGGGCTCGGGTTCAGGGTCGGGCACCACTGCCGCCTTTTTGGGCGCAGGTTTAGGTTTCGGTCTGGATTTCGGCTTCAGCTTTTTTTTCTTTTTTCCTGATTTGCGCGCTCGCTTGGGACGCTTTTTGGGTCGCTTCCGCGGACGTTTCTTGTCCATGCTGGAGGCTTTCTTAGGTCGTGACAGCTTCGCGCTTGGGTTCCCCACCGTCCCCTTCAGTGCGAAATGATATTTCCCTTCTTTGTCCTTGGCGGTTTTTAAAGGCGCCGCAAAAGATAAAAGTGTTTCAAACTTACTGTTGTCTTTGAGGAACTGTTTTGAAATGGCAAACCAACCATCACCGGTAATTCTCGTGCGCTTTAAACGGTCATTCATGAATAAAGCAGGCTTCAGTTCTGCCTGGAAATCTTTCCCATTCAGCGACATCAATCCTTTTTCGGCGCGGCCACCTTTGAGTTCGGTCTTGAGCTTCAAATCACCCATATCGATACTCGGCACTGTCAACCCACCGGCCATTCCGGGAATCGGCACCTCCAATTCGCCGGGCCCCAAAGAGAGGCCTGCAATGGCCATGTCGACTTTTCCTTGGGCCTCCTTAGAGGGCTTTTTCCCCAGGTTAAGTTCGATGTTGCCCTTAAGTTTACCGGTGGTTGGCACCCCCACCGCTCCGACAACCACGGGCATACGCGCCACGTTCACGTCGTCGAATTCGACGTTGAGCTTTTTGAGATCGCCCTTCGCAGAGATGGTCACATCGCCTTCAACATCCCCATCGTACAATTCCGCGTCGAAAGATACTTCGGGGTTTTCCGAGAGTAGAGACAACAAACCCACGCGCAAACGAAGCTCATCAAAATCAAACACCGGGCCTGGATCGGGGTCGCGTGAACCTAACTGTAAGGACAAACGCTCAAAAGAGACACCTGAAAGCCGCCACAGTTCCATGCTTTGAAAATTCACCTGCGGGTCGGTGCCATAGCGACCTTGTTTTCCTTTACCCAGCGCGTCTTCTAAGGCTGAAACGACCTTTCCCTTTACGGCCTGCATGGGAAAAGTGAGGTACAAACTCACCGAGAAGGCTGCGAAAAAGAATCCAGGGTAACCAAATAATTTTACGAATTTTGATCTCATGAAAACCTCTAAACAGCCTTACGCCAGGTGGATACCGTGATTCGTACGTCTAATAATTGATCATTATCAAAACGTGTTTTGGTTTTAAGTCGTGTGACTTTCACCAGGCCTTTTCCAGATTTGGATTCAATGGATTCAAGAAAACTCGTGAGCTTATCAATGGACACTTCTTTAAGGTTCACATCCACGCTCACTTGAACCATTTCAGAATCTTTAATGGGGCTTTTCTTTTCATTTAAATCTTTGAGTGAGAGTCCCAGTTCGGATGCACTGTTTTGCAGCAAGGAAAAAAGCGAGATGTTTTTCCCTTCCAAACGGCGCATTTCTTCTCGTTGTGCATTTTTGGACCGGTTGTAATCAGACTCTAATGCCAAGATCTGGCCAAGCTGCTCGTTTTGCGCTTTGATTTGCTTCTCTTTGCTTTTGAGAGAACTTTGCATGAGCAAAAACCCACCGCCAAAAATAAACACCACCGCCACCAGTGCCGTAATGCCCACCAACCGCTGCTCGCGCTCGGACAAGGCTGCAAATTGCGACATCAGTTTTTCTTTAAGCTCTGTAACCTGTGAAGACATTATTGAACCCCTCCTGAGCGCTTAGGGAAACTGGGACGTACCCCAGGGTTTCGCATGCGCTTGTTCATACCGGGTGGAAGACCATCCACATTGGGCTGATTTGGTTTTTGTAGCGTTGGTTTTTTGGGCCGACCCAAAGCGGGCGTTGGCAACCGCGGCTTCACCGCCGGTTTTCCCTCGATGCCGACTTTAGGTGCCTCGGGAGACCCTTTGGCTTCGGCGCGATTTACTATCGAACGGTTTTTCTTTTTCTCGGGCTGCGATTTCTCTCTTTTGGGTAATGGCTTCCCTGGGTTTGCTTCGCAATCGATGTTCATAGAGATTTGAAATTCCACACCTTCTTTTAGCTTGCGGGCCTTTCCCTTCTCCACTTTGGTAAAGCATCGGCCGTCCATCAGTGCCGTGACAATTTTGTCCACCTCGTCGAACTGACCGCTCTTGCCCTTGAGACGTATGGCTTCGGGCTTGATGTCTAATTCGGTGATCTTCACATCGAGGTCAGGCGGCATGCGCATGGCGATCTCAACATAGGAGTCTACGGCACTTTTTTGGGTAAAACCCCCTTTGCCGCCCTGGGATATTTGCTCTCGAATAATCCCCATGCAACGAGACGTGGATTCAATGGGTTGCCCCGTGATTTTTTTGCACGCTTCTGTTTGTCTCGCGCTCAACCCATCTGCTTTTTGACTCAGCAAAGCAGAACGGGTCATTCCGTTCCCACCGATCAAAAAGCAAATCAAAAACAACCAGACGGCCATGGCGCCGATGCGTTCCCTCACAAAATCCAATTCGCCTTTCCAGGCAAAGTCGCCCACGCGAAAATCAGCGTGCCTTCGGTTATGGTCACCTCCGAGGCCACTCAACGCCAAAGCCAGAGGCATGACATAGTTTCGCGAAAGGCGTTCTTGGCTTTTACGATCGGTGGGATTCTCCAATCCAGCCAACCGCTCAAATAAAGGCTCTAAACCTCGCATCAAATCCACTTCAACTTGGAGATGCTCGGACAAATAGGGCACCACGTTACGGATCGCACTGCCTGGCCCCGTGACATAGACCCGGGTCACACGCGCTTTATGGGACGACACCAAACTTTGGAAGGTCTGGCGAATCTCTCGAACGATGGGCAACAGTGCCATTTTTAAGGCGTCACTTAATTGTTTTTGATTTTGAAAACTCGCAGTGGCATCGGCCACCTCAATAAATGCTTCGCGTTCGATGGCTTCTAAGGCTTCTTTTCTGGAGATCCCATAAATCTGAGAGACCTTTTCCACGGCCTCATTCAGTCCCCGGCCAATGGTTCGCGCAGAAAGCACTTGCTCCCCCTGCATCATGCAGATGCGCGTTCGAACCTGGCCCAACTCTAAAACAGCCATGGCCGGCACACCGTCTAAGGGCGCCAGGCCAGGCGTGGGCTCTTCGGTGTCATGAAAAGACTGGGTCATGATCCATGGATAAAGGGATGAAAGGGTTTGGGCATCAAAACGAATGTGCCGCGGGACCACTGGGAAGTCTTGCCACAATCCCAAGTGCTGTGACACCTTGTCGCGCTTGGCGAAACCCACCAACACGTTGGCGCCTTCCCCCGGCAACGCCTTGCGACCACTGTTTTGCACCCGCCAGGACAAAGCCAAATCATCCACATCAAAAGGCACCTCGGTCTCGAGCATCCCCGGTAACACCGCCTCGATCTTTCGCTGATCTCGGAAAGGAAATTCCAAATGGGTCAAACAAGCCTCTTGGGTGGAAAAAGCAGTGATGACTGTTGCGTTTTCAGGGATCGTACCCTCCATCAATGACGATAAGCCCGCTTTTTGACGCTGGGCCAAAGTTCGAGGGTTTCCATCCGCGTCGGTAGGAGGAGGTAAAGGCTTTTCAAAAATTTTAGCCACATACCAATCTTGGCTGCGTGGCGGTGCCTCTAAAAGAACACCCGTAATTTGGTGCTGATCCATATCTAAGCCGATGACTTGCTGTACCATCCGTTACTCCAGGTTATAAAAGTAGATTTCTTCTGCGGCACCGTGAACCCGTAATACCATGGTGATGGTTCGGGATACGTCTCCAACGGTTCCGGTGCTACGCACTGAAAAATTTTTCGATTCTGTGGTCATGGTGTTGTCACAAAGCTCATTGTTCAACTCCATGAAACGGCCGTCTTGTAAAAATGATTTGAAACCAGTGGGGCTCAAAGGCCCGCCCCCTTCATCTGGGGTCAGGTATCGGTATTCATCCCATAAAGAGAGGGTTTCACCCATCCATTGAGGATCCTGTAACGAAGGATCACTTAAATCCATGGCACACAATCGCACCAACATCTCTAGCGCTCGATTGTTTGCGGACAGTAAGTTAATTTTCCCTTCGCCATAAATGGTTAAGGAGTCACCAAAGGCCAGCATGTGAGCATCGGATATGCCGTGCACCAAACGCAATTCTTGCAAGGTATCAAAATAGGCATTTTTGGGTTCTATTCCCTCGTATGAAGTGTAGTTTCCATCTTCTGAACCCGAGTTCATGCGACCCCACTGGGCCATGTCGGCCGAAGGCTCTGTGGCCTCTTCATCGCTGTCGATATAATCATAAATATGCGCCACCAACTCTTGCCGCGTGACGCGATTTCCCCAGTTGTCTCTCTCTAAAAAGAGGAAATCGTATTTTTCGGGTTGAAATAAACCGAACAGACGCTGTCCGTAGGCGTAGCGAGCGGCGGGCGTGAGTTGGTTCGCCCAACCTCGTAATGAAACCTTACTCTCTTCGTCTTGAATCTCTACACCAAAGCCACCATCAAAGGCCCCAAACCCACCCTCGGGTGGCTCGAACGGGCCCAGGCCCGCACCGTCTGCATCCGGATCGAAGTTGTCCGCAATTTCGGCCCGCGCCTCCGCCATGGTCTCGGCGCGATTCGCCAATGCTTCACTGACGTCCATCCCAAATGTGGACTGCAAGGCGCCCGTTGTCATCCCTTTAAGTAAATCGCTTTCCAAAGGTATCAGCTGCCACAAAGTATGTGCCGGCAAGGGAACCTGCGCAGCTGCCAACTGGGTCAACATAGGCTGAATGGCGCCCTGGGCCGCCAACAAAAGGCGCGCAATATTGTTACCACTGTGGGCCAAGCTTTCGGCCTTCACCGAATCACGCTCGTAAATGGCCAATTTGTAGCGAACCATTTCGTTGTAACTCATATCGGTGACCACCGAGCTCATCAAAGCCAATCCCATCATCACCGATAACAATGCCACACCCGTAGGTTGCGACCGTCGGCTGCCCACACGGGAGCCGCTTGGCACGAGAAGACGGCGCCAAAATAGGTTCTGGTTGTTCTTTCGGTGCGTCATCTCGGTCCTACAAGCGCAATGGCTTGGTCATTAAAATCTTACTTTGCGTCATAAATAACTGTTCGGTTCCATCTTCCATCAAAACTTTCATCTCGATGCGTACTCGGTCGGGCAGCCGGTTGAGCGTGGCCGACTCTTCAGTGTCCCATTCTTCTTTCCAATCTTCGGTCACACTGTCCCAATAGGAAAAAATCAAATCGTTCACGCGCGGGCATAAGGTCTGTACCCGGCCCCCTTCTTCAATCTCCAGATCGGGGTTGGCTTGCTGGCGACGCATTAATGCTTGCTTTCCGGAGCGCTCATCTTCGCCCAGGAAATAGGCGATCTCTTGCTGATCACTTTGTTTGGCATTGATCTTGCGAACCACGTGGCCCACCGCCACGAAATCCAGCTGGGAAGATTCGCCTCGAAATTGAATGTTCACCTTGGGCTCTAAAGCGTTTCGGTGGGCAGACAAATAGGCCAAGCTGATTTCACGCACCATGCGACTCATGGATTGACGAATGAGGTGATATTGATCTGATGTCTCTTCCACCGCCTCCTTCACATCCATGGAAGAGCTCAAAGACGTAACCATCAAGGCACCCATGATGCCCATCAAGCCCGCCGCAATCAAAATCTCCAGCATGGAAAAGCCACGGCGCATCATTGTTTCACCCCCGGTATGGTGGTGGGTGCCCCTGGACTTCTGAGCCCCGGACCTTGACCGGGTGACATGAGGGGGTTTTGAATCCGGCCGCCGTTATTGACGCCACCTGAATTCATGGCGCCACCAAAACGTCCCGTGATTTGCCGCACCACATTGGCGAATTGATTCACAGCCTTTTTGTCAATAACATGCGTGGTTAAGCGCATTTCCTCCATAACGTTTTCATTTTTCCAACGAACGATCACCACCAGTTCGCGAATGGAGTCTTTGAGCGCATTTCCGAGATTTTCCATAAAGGGCGCAATCATTCCCAAACCCATACTGGTATCGCGTTCATCATCGCTGCCGGCAGAGGCAATGTCGTCTGATCCTGGTGCAGGGATGTCCATGGGATAAGCATGGCACTCCCAATAAAACGTCTCGAAACCTTCTTCAATGAAATCGCCCTCTTCGTCATAATCGCCAATAGAGAAGCCACGTCGTTGCAAGTCGGTCTCGCAGTCGTATAGTTTTGCCCGCGCCAGTTGGCTGGAGACCGTCAGAAAATGAGCTTCCTGGGCCAGCTCAATACTGCGGGTTTGGGCCTGCAACATGACCACCAGACCTCCCGCCAAAATGGCCAAGGAAACCATTACCTCTAAAAGCGTAAACCCACGAGAGGAGGCGCTGCTAAGTTTGGTGATCATTCCGAAGGAACCTCCGGCATGAAATCATCGATAAAGACTGAACCCGTCAATGCTTGGACGTTGAGTGTGTAAACGCGGTCAGCATCCTCATCATCGGTCAGAGAAATCAAACTGTCCTGGCTGTAACCCCCCGGATAAAAATGAAGCGCCACTTGCCCAGACTTTGCTCTTTCCGCCAAATGATCTACCCAAATGCCAGCGAAGCGCACATCGGGGTGCATTTGTTTTTCTTGACCCATCTCAGCCTCTACCCGACTCCAGCTGGGACCTTTCAGCAGTTTAAGCATGGTGGAGGCCTTAGGATCGTCGTCATCCGCTTCTAGATCGGCCACACGTTCATCGATGATGCTGAGTGCCGCCTTGCCCTCATTGGATAATTCCTGAGCCCGTTCAGCCAAAAGAACTTTTTCCTCGGTTTGCTCCACCCAGTAAACCGAACGATCCATATCCATCACCAAACGATGGCTCACACCACTTAAGGCCGTGCGGGCATAGATTTCGCGAATGAGTCCGTGAAACATGCCGATTTGTTTTTTGAGCTCAGCACCGGACAGGGCATTCACGGCCGGGATGCTTACACCCAAGATCAATCCCAAGAGCACCAAGGCGATGCCCACCTCCAAAACGGTGAACCCTTTGGGGGATCTGTTCTTGGGTTGCAAGCGCATGGCCGCTCCTACTCTTCGGGCCAGTTGCCCACATCGTCCTCGCTGCCCTCAACCCCATCAGGGCCTTTAGAGCGAACATCAAACTTGTTGGTGTTTTTTGCGCCGGGCACCACATAGATGTAGTCGTTGCCCCAGGGATCTTGTGGGACCCGCTCCATGATGGGCTTGCCTTTGGGCGGGCTGGCCAATGCATTCAGACCTTGTGCCGTTGAGGGGTAGCCTGCATTCTGCAACTTGTACAGCTCTACACTCTTACCAATTTCATAAGCTTGATTGCGGGCTGTGTCCATTTGCCCTTTTTCCAACTGGTTCATCACCGCAACGCCAACCGCTGCCGTAACCAAACCAATCAAGGTAATCACAACCATGATTTCTAAAAGTGACATACCGCGCGCAGCGGCCTTGATCATTGGATTGTTTGTTTTGTTCATTTTTGTCTCCTCGCCTAACGAACCATCGTGTTCATTTGCAAAATCGGTTTTAAAATAGAAAAGACCACGAAACCCACGGTGCCCCCCATCATCAAAATCATGATGGGCTCCAGCAACGCGGTGAGTCTGGACACCATATTGGCCACCTGGGCTTCATAAGTGTTGGCCACACGCCCCAGCATTTCCTCGAGGCGACCTGACTTTTCGCCAATGGCGATCATTTGGGTGACCATGGGTGGAAACTGCCCGGTTTTTTTCAGAGGTGGTGCAATGTCGGCCCCTTCTCGAATGGCCTCTTTGGTTTCACTCAAAGCGTCGGACAGTGCTTCGTTGTTCACCACATTTTTGACGATTTCGAAGCTCACCAATAAGGGTACCCCCGAATCGAGCAAAGTGGCTAAGGTGCGTGTGAAACGGGCCACTGCCACATTGAGAACCACACCGCCAAAAACAGGTACTTTTAATTTAATGCGGTCCCATCTGGCTCTGCCTTTGGGCGTGGATGCCCACTTCTTAAAACCAAAAAATCCGGCAACGGCCATGATGATCAGCAGCCACCAATAGTCGGCCATAAAGGAGCTTACCCAAATCAAGACCTTGGTTTGAAAGGGAAGTTCGGCCCCTGTGTGTTTAAATATTTTGGTAATTCGAGGCACCACCACGGTGAATAAGATGCCCATGATGCCCACACCCACGAAAATCATGATGATCGGGTACATCATAGCGGACATCACTTTGCTTTTGAGCTCGTTTTGACTTTCAATGAAGTCGGCCAAACGGGACAACACCACATCCAAGGTGCCTGAAGCCTCACCGGCCCGAACCATGTTCACATAAACCCGGGTGAAGCATTTGTGCTTTTCAAGCGCATCCGCCAAGGAAGACCCTTCATTGATGTCGGTTTTCACTTGTGAATAAACACGCTTTACGACCCCTTTTTCCATTTGCTCCACAATGTTGCTCAAGGAATCCACCATGCTCACCCCAGCTTGGAGCAAGGTGGCCAATTGGCGCGTGGCCATGCCCAAATCTTCCACGGAAATCCGCTGAAAGAACTCTCCCAGCTGCACCTCGGTAGACAACAAACCTGCGCCTTTTTGCTTGATGGCTTTGCCGCCCGCCTCTTTGGACTCGGTGATCATGATGCCGTCTTTGCGCAACAAAGCACGCAAACCCCGCTGGGTGTCTGCTTCTTTCAGACCCTTCACCGTTTTGCCCTGGGCATCAAATCCGCGGTATTCGTAAACCGGCATAAGCGTTCCTAAACCTCGATCTCTGTTTGCTCTTCTTGGGTCACACGTGTGACCTCAGCGATGGTGGTGTGTCCATTGGCCACTTTGATCGCCCCGTCTTCGCGCAGGGTCAGCATCCCCATTTCGCGCGCTTTGGATTTCACCTGCCCCGCATCGACATTCCGCAAAACCAAGTCACGTACATCGTCATCAACCAGCATGAGCTCAAAAATTCCCATTCGGCCAGAATACCCAGTGCGCGCACAAGCAGGACATCCTTTGCCTCGGTATAATTGCTTTACTTTATTGGGATCTAAATTCAGTTCGGCCAGCTCTGACTCCGTGGGCGTGTAAGATTCTTTACACTCAGAGCAAATGGTACGTACCAAACGCTGCGCCAGTACCCCCACCAACGAAGACGCCACCAAAAAAGGCTCAATGCCCATGTCCACCAAACGGGTCACAGCACCGGCCGCATCGTTGGTATGAACGGTAGACAGCACCAAGTGACCGGTAAGCGAAGCTTGAATGGCAATTTCTGCCGTTTCACGGTCACGAATCTCACCCACCATGATCACATCAGGATCTTGACGCAAAAACGAACGCAGCCCAGACGCAAAAGACAGATTGATCTTCGTGTTCACCTGAACTTGGCCCACACCTTTGAGTTGGTATTCCACCGGATCTTCAATGGTCAGAATGTTGAGGTCGGGCTTGTTGATTTTGTTCAAGCAACCATACAGCGTGGAGGTTTTACCAGACCCCGTGGGACCCGTTACCAAAACAATACCGTGACTCTTATTGATAAGTTGGTTCATCCCGTCCAGCGCGCGCTTGGAGAAACCAATGGTATCGAGATCGCGCAAAACACTGGAGCGATCGAGCAAACGCATGACGATCCGTTCACCGTAAGTGGTGGGGACGGTGGACACACGAATATCAATGTCTTTACCGGCAACCTTCAAACGAATCCGGCCATCTTGGGGCAATCGTTTTTCGGCAATGTTGAGATCGGCCATAATTTTCACACGGCTGATGATGGAATTTTGGAACCGCTTGGGAGGCTTGATAATTTCATACAGCACGCCATCCACACGAAAGCGAACCACAATATCACGCTCAAAAGGTTCGATGTGAATATCACTGGCTCGGTCTTTCACCGCTTGAGACATCAATGAATTGACCAGTCGAATGATCGGCGCTTCATCGTCGCCTTCCATATCTAAAAGATCGACCACCTCTTCTTCGAGCGGTGCAAATTCTGCTTCTTCGTCTTTGAGACTGGCCACGGCAGATTCAGCCAATTGAGAAACGCGGTCGTAGGCCTTGTTAATGGCCGAAATCACCACCTCTTTCGTGGCCAAAGACAGTTCCACCTCCACTCCCAACAACATGCGCATGTCATCATGGGTTTGGGTGTCTAATGGGTCGGCACAAGCAATCCGAACCATACCGTTTTCAGAAAAGCCATAAGGAACCACATTCCGGTTCTTGGCAAAAGTGATGGGCAAGAAGTTAATCAACTCATCCGGAATGGCTTCGGCATCCACATCTGCCAAAAACGGGATGTCGAGTTGCGCAGACAATACCTGCAACACCTGGGATTCATCCAAGAGCTTCATCTCTACAAAAACTTCACCGATGCGGCCGCCTTTTTCCTCTTGGATCTGTAAGGCCTCATGAATTTGATCTTCGCTCACGCGATGCAAGGCTTGGGCGATGCGACCAAAGGGTGCGCCAGTCCAGCCGGAAGGCACAGCGGGCACCTCAAAAGTTTCGTCACCCACGTTCATGGCGGTGATTTCTGTTTTTTCGCCGGCACCGGGATCCATTAATTACCTCCCTGTGGGTTAGGCGCAGGTGGGGCTTCTTGTGGCACGGCCCCATCCAAAATGGGTTTGGGCTGCACCACCACTTCGCCGGGCAGACCCGGGCCACCATTTTCGGCTTTTTGTAGTTCTCCGTCGAGATGCGATACGATCTTGCCCAAAGGTCCCGTCTTCTTGCTGTAGTCGATGAAAGGATTGTATTTGGACGCGTCACCGTAATAGGCCTCAACAAACTCTTTGCGCTCTTGCATTTTGCGTTCATAAATTTTGCGAAAGTCTTCGGAGGAGCGAACCACGTAGGGTGTCAGCACCACCAGCAAATTGGTTTTGTCTTGATCTGCGTTTCGGCCTTTGAACAACCAACCCACCAAAGGCAAATCTCCGAGCAATGGCACCTTACTTTCAGAATCGGATTGGCGGGTTGAAATCAAACCACCGATCACGAGTGTTTGCTGATCGCGAGCAACCACCGTGGTCTTCGCCGAACGATTGGTAATAATGGGCTGGGTAATGCCGTTGCCCACGTCTTGACGGCCACCAATATCGCTCACTTCTTGCTCAAGCTCTAAACGAACCGTGTCATCGCCACTCACATGAGGTGTGATGGCGAACTTCAGTTTGACATCCTCATAGGCCACTTGCTGCATGGGAAAACCAAAGCCACCAAAACCGCCTTGGCCACCGCCACCAAAAGAAGAGCCTCTCAACACAGGAACACGCTGACCCACAGAAATTTCTGCCTTTTCATTATCGGTGGTCATTAAGTGCGGCGTGGAAAGGACGTCCACATTGGTGTTGGTCTGCAAGGCGTTTAAAACCGCGCCAAAACTGGGCAGCGCAAACCCGAAGGTATCTTCTGAACCCGGAATGGCTGGGCCCCGAAATGCCAAAAATCCAATAAAGTTTGCCAGACCCGCCGCAGAAGACAAAGAGCCACCGCTGGCGCCCCCTCCCGTCAAAGAAGCCGTGGCCAAAGAAGAGGCTGCACCCGTGACCAAACTTTCGCCACGCGGGTTGGCGACCACGCCGAATCCCTCGCCGTCCATGCCAGGCACTTCTGCGGTGTAACCAGAAAATGCGTTCAGACCCAAGTCGATGGTTTCTCGAAGGCCCACCTCCATGATCACCGCCTCCACAAAAACCTGTGGGCGCCGTTTGTCCAGCATGTCGATCACATTCCGAACCGCTTTGAGATCTCGAGGGCTTGAGATGATCACCAGGGAGTTGGTGGATTCATCGGCCGTCACTTTCACTTCGCCCTCAAAAAGCGCCGCGCCCTTGCCGCCTTTTTTGGCTTTGGATTTCCCTGATTTCTTGCCCGATTTCGCTGCCTGCGCCAAGGAAGAGAGCGTGGATGCCACTTTTGTAGCGTCTGCATTGTTGAGATAGAAAACGTGAACTTGGCCTTGAGAAGAAGAATCCGAGGCGGGAATGTCTAAAATCTCAATGATTTCACGCAAACGAACAAATGCGCCTTCTGATGAAAGCACGATAAGTTTATTGGTACGATCGTCAGCAATAATTTTATCGATGGAAGTGTCAAACTCACCCTCTTCACCTTCTTGGGCTTTTGCTCTTGCCTTACTCAACGGATCGCTCGACTTAGAACCAGCGCCGTCTTCAGTGGATGGCCCCACCCCGATTTTTCCACCATCTTTGTCGAAATCAAAAATTTCGTTGAGCATGCCCTGGATTTCAGATGCCTCTGCATAAACGATATCAATAATATGAATACGACTGGTGGAACCCGATTTGTCGACTTTGTCGAGGATTTTCAACAATCGGTGAATGTTGGCGCCGTTATCGGTGATGATCAAAAAATCATCGCCCACAGCCTGTAAGTCGCCCGTCTTGCTCATCAAGCTTTTCAATAGAGACTGGACTGCATCTTTGCTGGTGTATTTCAATTGGTACAGCAAGGTGATTTGCGCGTCGGTGTTGGGCACTTTAGAAGGGTCTTCGTAAAAAGGCAGCGCGTCTTTTACCGCACTTTTACGTTCCACCACTTTAAGAAACTTGCCCGCAGGCACCAAGGCCAAATTATTGGCCTCCATGGCGGACAAGAATGCCATATAGGCCTGATCCACGTTGATGGGGGTTCGCGAAATAATGGTGAGTTCGGTGCTGGACTTTACCGACGAGGACACGATGAAATTTTTACAGGTCAAACGTGAAATTTGATCGAGTACATCAAGGATTTTGGCTTTTTCAAAATTCCACGGGAACCGGCCTTTCACGGGCTTACATTCTTTGATCTTCACCTTCTTAATATCGCTGCCTTCGGTCTTGCCTTTGGCCTGAGCCAATTGAGGCGCCCGTGTTCTTTCCGTGGAAGAGGCACCCGGCGAGGCCTTTTCACCTGAAACGGGCTGAAGGTTGCGTTTGTTCACCCTAGGCTTCACCTTAGGCATTTGGGGCATGGCCCGTAGCTGCGTTGGCGGATTGGGCTTGCCTTGTGCAAACGCATAAAGCGGACTGGCAATCAAAAAGGTGCCAAAGGCCCATAGCGCAAAATAGCAGGTTAAATGTTGGGTACGTCGTGTTTTTTTCATTTGCTTATCCATGGCGGGTAAACGGTTAAGGTGTGATGGAATAATCGAGCGTGGTGGGCTTGCCACGACGCTTGAGGTCCACGTTAATTTGTTTCGAATCTTTGAGTTTCTGGTAAATCTCGAGGGCTTTGTCAGGGCTGTTGATCTCATACCCGTTGATTCGGGTAACGATATCGCCATTCTTCAATCCAATTTTTGCATACAAAGATTTGGGGCGAATGCTGAAGAGCTTAAAACCAATGGATTGGCCGCCTTCGAACGCAGGCACCACACGCGCCTGAGTGGCAAGTTTTGAAAGATTCGCCAACGCCCCGTCAATTTCGCCTTGCTCTACTTCATAAGAATTCGCGCCGACTTTTTTGATTCCTTTACCGAGTTCATCGTCTTTTTTCTTTTTCGACTTTTTCGCCATCCTTCGGTCTTTTGACTTCGCGCCTTTTTTCGGTTCGGCGTAGATGTCGAGGTATTCCCATTGGTTTTCATTGTCGTTATAAAAATAGATGCGCTCTTCTTCGATACGATGCAGCACCACCCCTTCTTCAATCATGTTGCAGGGATTCATGCGCGTGGTGTTGAATTTCTCTTCTGGCTCCTCTTGGTCTTCTTCATCGGTAAGAATTAGGGTGGGAGGCTCTTCTTCACACGGGTTGATCGAATAGGTTCGTGCCTGGGCTTTTCGGCCCGCGCCAGAATCTTGAATGGAAGCCAATGAAAAAGACACCGTTTCAAAAACGGCGGTCCCCACCAACCTCAAACGCAAACCGGTGGGTTCGGCCTCACTCCAGTGACCCGTGGCCACCTCTTCTTCCGGCTCTTCACCTTCACCCAAGGGGGCCTCACCAGGCGGTAAGATCTGTTCACGCTTGGCCCCAAAAATATTACGATCGTTCACTGCATCGTAATCCCGCTTCTCTGCCTTTTTGGGCTTGCTTTTGGGAGCCGTGGTACGAGCTGCGACAGGCGTACCTAAATTATCCTCGATCATGTGGCCCAAAATCGCATTGGTGGTGTGCGCAAGAATGAAGGCACACAGGGCCAAAGCCACCAGGTGAATGATCCAAAAATATTTCTTAAACAGTGCTTCCATTTTATCCACGCCTGGGGGGAACCCCATGAACTACGCAAGAATCGCGCCAGGTCTGATAATCATTTTCATAAGTATTTTCAAGAGGTTAAGACTTGACCGGCAGGTCTTAATTCTGCCATCTTGGCAAGATGCAGCCTCCCCAAAAAATAGTTGTGCCAAAATGGCAAAATCATGCCCCGGTGGATGACTATTTCCCACACGCGAACCGTCCAAAGAGAACCATGGTTCAGATGTTACACCCCCTCGCTTTGCTTGTTTTTGCGCTGCTCCCGCTGCTTATGGGGCAAAAAGCCAATCCGGCCCCCAAAAGTGAAAAGCTGCGAGAGGCCGTCCATCACTTGTTCATCCAGGGCCATCCGCTGGGTGAAATCATGCGAAGGGACGAAAAGCTGCCCAACGGCCAATATAAACACACCTACGTCATGGAAATGCAGCTCCAAAGAGGGCCTCATCGCCTGGTCATCTCTTCTGAGCTGCACAGCTTTAGTGGCCCCAAATTAAATTTGCTAAGTTTTGAACTGATCAAAAAAGAAGGCGAGCTGGTGATCAAAAGTAGCGGAAAAGTAGAGGACGACACTTTAACTTTAGAAACCACCCGCGCAGGCCACACCACATCCCAAAGCATTCCCCTCCCGAAAGACACCCTCTCTTCTCTTTCCTATGATTTCTACGTTTGGCAAAACCGTGATCATCTTAAAAAATTCGATGCGCTTATTTTCCATGAAGACCTGGGCACCTTCACCGAGCAATCCAGTCAAATAGAAAAAAAAGCGGACGGCTACCACATGGTTCACCATGCACTCAACATGGAAACCCAAGAGCAATATAATCTCAAAGGCCAACTGCAAAGTGCGCATACCATTCAGATGGACCTCTGGGCCATGGTCCCCGGGCAAAAACCACCGGACGCCAGCCAAAAGCCCTTGGACATCATGGCGATCTCATCGTGGAAAGCCCCCGAGCTTCCCTCGTCACTACAAAGCGTTACCTACGAAATTACCGTCCCTCCAGACGTGCCTTTCACCCCACACACCGACGCCTTTCAAACCATCACGTCCAGCACCAACAACATACATATTGTACACGTCAGCCGGTTCACGCCTCATGCATTTCGCCTTGGCAAAAAAGAACAACAACGTCTACGCCAAAGTACCGCTCTTGAGCCCATTCAACACATTCAAATTCAGACACTCGCCCAAAAGCTAAAAAAAACCAAACCCATGGACACAATCCGAGCGGTTTCCCAATATGTTTTTGAGCACATCACCAACAAAAGCCTCGACCGCGGGGCGGCCTCTGCCCTGGAAACCCTTGAATCCCAAACGGGGGATTGTACAGAGCACAGCATTTTGGCTTCTTCCATTTTACGCGCACAGGGCTTTCCCACCCGCTTGGTCGATGGGCTCATCGTTGCCGACGGAAAAATGGGTTACCATGAATGGATTGAAGTGTATGTCCATGGCCAGGGTTTTGTACCGGTAGATCCCACTTTCAATGAAATTCCTGCAGGCCCCAACCGGCTTAAATTCGCCACCGGAGATTCGAGCCCACAAGGCATGGTTCAATTGGGCGTCACTGCCACGCAGCTACTTTCGGGCCTTCAAATTAAAGTTTTAGCACATAAAAAAATGGCACCGCCAAGCCAGAAGAGGCCTTAAGGCTGCCAGACCACGTTGCGCTCAGCAGTGCGGCCCGCGCTAATCCGCACGGCACCAAAAGCTTGTCGCGCACCTCGACGACGAACTTCAATCTCGTATTTACCAGCCGGTACCCAAATCTCTTCACCACCTTTGAACACCCATGAAGGCTTTGTCGCACCATCGCGATAGAGGCCCACATCGCACCATAAAGCCACGCCGTCTTCGCTAAAGACCTGAACCATGACCCGGCCCAAATCAATCTCAATATCCACTTTCGTATCTCTGCCCTCATGAAGATCGATGAGCTGCTCTTGAATCAATTTGGGGTTTTTGGGGTTTGGATTAACCTGCAAACGGTATCCACCAGCCGGCAAATTAAAACGGGCACGCCCGATGGAATTGGTTTTGCCATCGAGAACTTTTACATCGTCATCGATACGAATTACGCTCACCGCAGAGGATGCGCCGTCGTCCCCAAGGCGGGTGGTTAAGACCAGAGCGCTCGGGGTCAAATTGAATTCTAGTGCATAATCGCTTCTCGCATCTACATTCACCCGTTTTTTAACTTGCCATGGAGAACCATCATCAAGGTTTTGTTCTTTCATTTGTGCAATGAAATCGTAAGCCCCGGGCGTTAAAACCGCGGCCTTCCCGGATGAAACGGAATTAAATGCACGCGGGGCGCCGGCACGATGCAATGCCACTTCGACTTCATCAAAATTGGGATGGCCTGTCTTAACACTTTGACCCTTGAAAAAAACCACCGGGCGTAGGGTCCCAGTTTGGTATTGCAAGGTTAGATTATGATGCTGACCCGGCTTCAGCGTAATGGGTTTACGTTTCTCACCGCCCACATTGTGCCCTTCGGCCAGTTGGGCCGTCACTTGATACACGCCCGGAGGCACAGAGACCTCTTCGGTGGTATCCCAGTCCATAATGGATTTTCCCCCCTTAGTAAGCAGGGTGACCAATCCTTGAGCTGGGCGACCGTTATTCGTCAGCTTTACTCTCAATGACGCTTCGGTGATGTCCAAGCGCAATTTCTTTTTTTGCATGGGACTCAGATTCACCTGGCCACTTGTTTTGATCCCTTTTTGATCGAAACGGCCTTTTTCTTCGTCGTTGGGCGAGGCGTAGACCCATAATTTTTCGGCCGGGACCACCATATAGGCCTTGTCAATACCGGTGGCCACTCGGATTCCCCATTGATCATAAATCCAAACATCAGAACCTAATGATTCATCGGACTTCAAAACCTCGACCAGTAAAAAGGCGGGGGCTAGATTAAATGCCAATTCAATATCGCTTTGAAAATTCTCAAGTCGAAAACTTTTGGTTTTACGCAGCGTTCCCTCACTGCTTGGACATGCCACCACAGCCAGATACACACCAAAAGACAAGTCGACGGATTGCGTGATGGCATTTTTTTCGGAAACGGGTTCAGGCAACCCGTAGCGAGACTGCTCATAGACCGACCACGTGCAGGGCTTGGTGTACCGCAACTCTTTTTTGTTCACCACCACAGAAACCGCGGTGGTCTCGTTCGCCAACGCGGAAAACGAAAAGAACAAAAGCAGTAACAATACAATTGACGGATATTTATTACGCACGAGCTGGCTCCATCATTTTGTCGGCGGGGACGGCGCCGGCTTTACTTTATTGGCGGCGTCGCTTTTTCGTTTTTCGGACTGCCACAATCTAATTTTTTGGTTGATTTGAGCGGTTCGTCTTTTCAGGGTGGCCAGCTTTTTGTATGCCGCAATGGCGGCCCCCCATTCCTTTTGCTGGGCTTTCAACTCTCCCAATTCTTCGTACCCTTGCATGAACTGCTCTTCAATGCTGATGGCCTTCTCAAATGCGGAGACCTGGTCGGAGATGGGTTTTGTCTTAAGGGCGGCCAAGGAGGCCTGAAGTCTGCCCTGGGCCCTTAAATGATCGGGCTCAATGGTAAGGGTCTTGGCGTAGAAGCCCAAAGCCATACCCCACATCTCATCGGCCTGTGCCAACAAAGCCAAACGGTAAAGGGCCGGCACGAACATGGGCTCACGGCTAATGGCGTGTCGGTATTGCCGACGGGCTTGCTCCCGATCGCCCAGACCAGCCCAGGCATCGCCCAAAGTGTAAAATGCATCGTGGCTGTCTGGATTGAGTGAGATGGCCTGCTCGCCGGACTCGCGGGCCTCTTCGAACGCACCAATGCGCACTTGTGCATGGGCCAAATCTGCCCACAGTTGTGCATCGTAAGGCTCCATTTTCACTGCAATTTTAAGGTATTTTACACTTTCATTAGCCCGGTCGGCCATGAGCAAGGATGTTCCCAGCTCCCAGTGCAACGCCACCGATTTCGGCTGGGCTTCAACCCCTCTCATATACGATTCAATGGCCCCGGAAATATCGTCTTTTTCGTGATGGGCCATTCCCATGAGCAGCCACGTCTTCTCATGCTTGGGTTTTAAAAACGCTGACTTATCCAAATAAAAAATCGCCTGATCGGGCTGTTGCAACTGCAAATAGGCCAAACCCAATGCCATGGATGCCCGGGCCATTTGATCGTTTTTCAAGCCCGGCTCTTTGAGCACGTCGGTGAGAATCCCCACCGCTCTTTTGGGGTGGCCTTTTTGAACGTAGGCTTCACCCACCCGGATTTTTTGAGCCCCGGTGGAGGCGGTAAGAAAAAGAATGATGGGCCAGACAAATAATTTCATTTTCCCATCCTAAACAAAAATGACATATCAATAAAACCGAAATGGACCTTTGAACATGAGCGAATTCGACAAATTTGAAATCTTCTGCCTTTATCACCTGGGATTGCAAGGGACGCAAGCAGGCACGCCTTTGAATTTAAACCAGTTAGCAGGCTTTTTGGCCACATCCCCAGAAGCCCTCCAGTCCTTTATGGAGCTTCACCAGCTGGACGCCGGTCAAATGCTCGCCTCTGGCTTCGATCTGGTGGGCGCACAAATGGACATTCAGCATGCCCCCGAAGGGATCGATCTCCAAGCGGCCGCCCGTGCACACTTCGAAGAATACCAAGCTCTGGTCTTGGGTGACTAGCGTGTCCCGTTCCTTCCGCTTTTTGTTGGCGTGCAGTCTTGTGGCCTGCATCTTTCTACCTCTGTCCCTTGAAGCCCACGATCGCTCCAAAGGCAAAAGTTTCTTCACATTTTTTTCAGATGGGACCATCAACATCCAAATCGGCATGAACAATTTGGATTTTCTGGATTGGGCTGGCATCGATCTGGGCTCTCCCAACAATGTCGACAAAAACCAACAAGCTGCGGAACGCTTTTTGACCTACACCCTCCCGAAGCAATTACGGATTGAGATGCTTCCCGCGGGGGCCAGCTGCCCCGTCAAGTATAAGCAAATGGAACAACCCGATCACCGCAACATAGAAATTTTTGCGGTTGCTTTCTGTCCACCCTCCAAGGTGGCGCACAACCACTCCCTGCGCGTGGATTGGGGACTTTTTGTCGCAACGCCCCTCAAGCACACTTCGTTTTCCCAGCTCAAAGCAGATGACCAAATCTTAAAAGCCTGGGCATTTTCGAACCGCCACCGAAAAGAAATTATCTCCATCAAGACCTCGTCACCGGCAGAGACTTTCATGTCTTTTGCTCAGGAAGGATTTTGGCATTTGATCACGGGCTGGGATCATCTGTGGTTTTTATTGTTACTATTTTTAAGTTGCCCCACATTCAAAACCTTGGTCCTTTGGGTCACCACCTTTACCCTGTCCCATGCCATGTCTTTATTGGCTTCTTATTTGGGGTTCGTTCAAATCCCAGGACACTGGATTGAATGCGGCATCGCATTATCTATTTGTCTCGCGGCATGGCCAGCCTGGAAACAAAGAAATGCGCCATTACAAGCCCATTCTTCCACGACAAAAGCATTTCTGATCATTTTGGGTTTTGGGCTGTTGCACGGGTTGGGGTTTGCGTCTTTCTTGGCCGAGCTGCTCGCTCAAACCAAATCTCTTTACTTGGCCCTCTTCTCTTTTCACGTGGGTCTAGAGGTCGCCCAAGTGTTGTTTCTCGTGGTCTGCCTCGTGTTGCTGTGGCCCCTGCGCACCAAGCGTTTTTGGCCACAGGTTCAGGGCGCCCTCGCGCTCTTTGCATTTTCATTTGGTCTGTTTTGGTTATGGGAGCGCCTGATCGGCTGAATTTAAAGGCGTGACTCTTCCCAGGCATCTTTAATGGTTTTGATAACCATTTGGCTGGTTTCCGGTGATATTTGATTTTTTTGAACCAAGTGATGATCGGCCTTGGGCACAAAGACAACCTGAATGTTCTTCTGCTTGTTGAACCTTCTGAGGTTCCGAATATCTTCTGTAGCTAATGAACTGTCGTTTTCTCCCGAAAGCACAATTAACTGGCCCTGATGTTTGGCCATCTGCAGATCGACATCCTCGGTCAAATTTCGCCAACCGAACCAAAACGATAAAGGAACACCTAAAAATTTTGCGCCCTCGATAAAACGATCGGAATCCAACGACAAAAATGTGGCCTCGAAGCTTGCCGCCCTGTTCGCAATGTTCCGGGCCCGCGCCTTTAAGCTCTCAACCCTTGCCTCGGGTGCATCATCTGCCTGTCGCCGTAAAACAACGGACTGTTGGTGGAGCGATCGCACCAAAACACGGTCCACACGTTCGGTAATGGGAGACGTGATCACATTCAACGCTGCGTTGCGTCCACACTCAGATGCCATCACCACTTGGCCACCTTGACCATGGGTCCACAAAATAATGTTTTGATTTGGAATCGCCAACTGTTGCTGCAAGTAAGAACAGGCCGCATCCACATCTTTGGTTAATGCCACCGGGCCTTCTTCGTAAATATCGTCGATGGGGTTTTTATGACACCCGCTTCCATGCACTGGCTGGCAGGTGCGTTTGTCGTAGGTGAAAGAAGAAAAACCCTCAGCCGCTAAGGCCTCAGCCCATAGTTCAGAAACGTTAACAGGCTGAGTATAGGTGTCGAGTCCGTTTCCTTTTTGTGTTCCCAAATGTGATGGGTTGCCAGAACCGGGCACAAACAAGACGACCGGCAAGTCTTGCCGATTTGAGGCCATATAAAAACGTCCATTCAGCTTGGCCATCACCCTGCCTTGGTGTTTCACTTCGAATATGTGGTCACGTTCCACTGTTTTCCCGGATGCAGCTGCCTCAATGGTTCCGGAGGCATTATGGAAAAAAGCACAGCCCGATAAGGCTGGCGCAATCAATCCCGAGAGGATGAATAGGTGGATATGCTTCAGGCTACGTTTTTTCATCATGTTAATGACATTTTCTCTTTAGAAAAGATTGGGCCTTTTCCCACCATACAGACTGAGGGCGCGCTTTATCAACCAAGGTTTTCAGGTTTTGACAAGCCACCTCATCCGAACCCTGACGAAAATCCTCCAAAGCGCTCACAAATTGGGCCTGGGCCTTGGAGTTAGACAAATAGTTTTTGGGTATCTTTCTCGGCTTCGGCTTTGGGGACCTTTGCGCCGGGGGCGAATGGTTCGTTGCCGGGGCCTCTGAAGGTGCCGGCTCCAACAAAGTTTCGAGCTGTTTTTTCATGGGTGCCAAATTGACATCTTCGCCAGGAGAAGAGCCGAGCGTTTCTAAATATTTCTTTGCGGCAGCCTCGTCCCCGCGCTCCAGCGCCAAAACAAAAGCCTCTTGGGCTAAAACGAACCGCTGGCGTTTCCAATTTTGTAATCTTTGGCTTCTTTTTTGTTTGAATGACGATAATGGTTCTTGCCAGATGTCATCTAAATTTAACGCCTGAAGGCCGGCAATGGCTTCGTCTAAGTTTCCAGCTGCAGCGTTAGACTCCGCCGCTTCAAATACCTGTGCGATTTGTACGTATCGTTGGGTTTGTTTGAGCAAAAACTGTGATGGATTGGTTAATTCGATGCTTTTTAATTGGGCATTGGCGTACCCAAAATTTCCAGCAGCGGACGCCAAAGCAATGTCGTAAAGCGCCTCAATTTTTTCCCGAGCCTTGTTTTCGGACGCTAATTTTTTTTGGTGCGCCATCCACTTCGCCGCCGCTAAGCCCACCATGCCACCCAGCAAAACAAAGAGCAGAACCGGTACAAATTGTTTTTTGATTTCTTCTTTCATGATCTAAAAACTGACTCGTTTCTATTCGCTCTTACCTGATTCTGAGGGCCTTGGCGCCTCGGGCTGCTCTTTGGGTCCCGACTGTGCATCCGGTGCCTCTGGGGTTTGCGGTTTTAATAAATTAAGACTCTGGAGACTGGCGGCTACAGTCTCCGCAATAACTTGCTGCCCTTCATCATTGGGGTGTGCATCCAGTTTATGGTGGTATGCATAATCTGTTGCCCCACCCTTTTCGATGAATACCTGTGTGGTGTCGACGAAATGCATTTTTGCCTTTTTGGCAATTTGAGATAATTTTTGGGTGCCACCATCTCTAATGTACTTGTCTGGCTGACTGCCAAAAGACACATCCCATACAGAGTCGTATACCTGAGCCACATATGGGATCTGAACTAAGACGGGTACGGCACCCGCTGCGCGCACTTCGTCTGCCAACTGAATGAGAATTTGTGTTGCCAAATCAATGCGAAACTGATCATCCACTGATGGTTTTTTCTTAAGAGCCGTATCCAAACCAGGCCAAAGAGATTCATCGCCGAATGAGAAATTCGTGGCGACCCACATGGCCATTTTTGATCGCTTCAAGAGCCGGTAGAGAGCAAAATAACCCAGAGCCGATTTTATTCTCGACAGTGTCGTGATGTTGTTTGTTTGGCTTGCCGTCGCTTGTCCAACCTCTTTTCCGATCATGTCTCTTTTTTCGATGAGCTTGCCATTCGGGTCTAAATCAAAATAGACACGGCCAATACCCGCCCCGTAGGTAAAACCGGCGCGGCCCGGAGGTGCCACATCAAAAAAATCAGTGGCGATTGAAAATCCTAAAATAACAATCTGGGGCTTCACCAAAGGAATCAAGCGACGCGCCATCATCAATTCTTGTCCCACGCTGTAGCCGCCAATTCCGGAATTATAGACCGTGCCTGCTTCCACGTCCTCAAATAACATGCGCTCCAAGACATTAGGCCAAGTTTTATCCGTACTCACGCCCGTAGCTGCAGTGTGAGAATCACCGAGCGCTAAAATTCTCAGTTTAGATGTATCAGGCGTGTCGCCAATGGGCTCATCGTGAATGCCCAGCTCGTTGCTCCAATACAAAACCGAAAATTCGCTGGTTTTATGTTTAAACTTAAAGTTTTTCTTGGCAGTCCAGCCCAACTCATCGTCTTGGGCAGTGATGACGATGTTTTCTTCGTCATCCTTACCCTCCATTTGCATAGCAATCATTTCAGCAGCCCCGACGGCAAAGATAAGAAACGCCAAGTTAATTGCAATGACCTTAATTGTTGTATTGTTCCCCACTTTTGCTCCCAGCAAGCCAAAAGGTATTTAAGCTGCATTTGATACTGCATCCGTCAGCGGAAAATTCCAACCACTTTCAAGAGATGTACATCGCTTTTCAAAAAAAAAGCCCCCCAAGAATTGCTTGGGGGGCTCAAGATAACTCCGGCAGCGACCTACTCTCCCACAGGAAAGACCTGCAGTACCATCGGCGCAGG
>MDTD01141124.1_pt1 | contig 29526 bp, 23 predicted proteins | sample 811221 | NCBI WGS metagenome assembly MDTD01 (sample SAMN05326646, study PRJNA326480) | marine metagenome | isolation source: seawater | place: Pacific Ocean: South West | collected 2011 | reverse complement strand
TTAATATTTTCATCTTCAATATCAAGTAAATTTAATTTGTAAACCGTTTGACTATTTTTTTCTGAATTATGTATTAAAATACCTAATTTATTTTCATTTTCTTTTTCAATAAATAAAGTTAATGTTTCTGAATTTCCCATAGTTTTAATTAATTTGAAAAAATTTAACATGTTTACTCCAACAAGCATCTTTTTAGGACAATGGAAGAATTCAAAATTATCTGCATCAAGTTTCATATGAATTAAAATAGAATGTGTTGAATCCATTGCCATTAATTTAATACCAGTATTATCAAAAATAAGATTTCCTTCTGTTAATATTTCTTTTAATGCTTCAATAAGAATACGAAATGCTCCTGCTTGTTCAGTTTTAATATTGACATGATAATCTTTTGAATCATTCATTTTTTTAATAGATATATTATTACCTTTAAATAATATATTTAATAAATATATATATATTACTTTATATGGTAAACTGCAATAGTATTGATTGTGGAGAATTACAAAAGAGAAATATTACTATAGATAATAATTTTTATGAACTTACCAATCAACAATTATGTTGCTATGAACGTCCAAGTGATATTCATTTTGTATATGGAGAACATTTAAATGTTGGTGATGGTGTAACATATCCACCGAATAAATATTATTATGATGATACATATAGTAGTATTTTTTTTACAACAGATATTCCTGAAAAAGGTAGATATATAAAATTAAAAAACAGTGGTGGTGATCTAAAATATACATATTGTCAATATAATTATCCAGGTGGACCATTCAATTTGTATGATAAAAATAATGATAATTTAAGTAGTTCTGATAATTACAGTTATAATATTGTTACGGTTGATGGCTCTATAGATAGTAATGAAACTTCTGAACTTAGTTCTGTATTAAAAGATAATGCAAGAAATTATGACGGTAATGGAGATATTTACCATGATGGACATTGCGTAAAATATGTAGTAAATGATCACGACTATATAGAAAATAATGAGAATGAAATAGAATGTACAGGAGAATGGATCGGTTTTAATGAAAATGATTATATTTTGGAAAGTTTATTTGAAAAACAATTAAACGAAATAAGTAATCATGATTGTCCATCAACGCAGGAAGATTGTATGATAGACCCTTATTGTATATATGATAATGGATTATGTAAAAATATGTTTGAATACTGTAAATATGAATCAGATGGAACAACCGATTCAACTATAACTCAATGTAATACTAAAAATGATAGATGTCTTTGGAGTATAGCAAATATGAAAAATGATTCATCGCCTACATTTAATAAACCTATAAATATTGATGATGATAATAGATTTATTCAAATAAAAAATATTTTAGGAAATCTTCAAAGTGCAAGAATAGGTCAAGAATTAACAAGAGGATCTGATTTTTATGGAAAAGCACAATTTGGTTGCGGTGTAACATACGAAAATTTAAAAAAATTTTTACACCCATTAAGATTTATTGATCAACAACCAAAAGGAAAAATGAGTAAAAGTAATTTAATGGATGTTTGTAAAATAACTACTACTGACAAAGAATTTACAATTTATGGCGTTGATCAAGATAATTGTGTCCCAACAAACGATATTTATTTTACACCTGATGATTTTGATAGTGACCCTCAACCAGATTATCATACAGTTGATAATAGTGTTTGTGATTTATCACAAAAATTATTTGAAAATTCAGGTGATACTATTACTTTTTATAGTAATTTAGATTATGATAATGATGATAATATTGATAATATTGATACTATTGGTGATTTAACAAATTACCGCCATTTTTCTGTTTTAAGATCATTATTTGCGAATCATATGAATTTAATAAGCCATTGTGATTTTACTCAGGACAGTTGTGTTATTAATAAAGATGTTTTTTTATCACGTTGGAATGAAAAATATTGCCCCGATAATCAAAATTATATTCATGGATTCTATGGTGATGATAGTACTGATTGTTCAAATCAACAATGTCATCAAGATCATTACTACAAAAAGGGTTATATTGATAAACATTTAGAATTATTTAAAAACGCATGTTTTTCTAATACAGGAGAATGTCGGTATAATATAGATCATCTCATTGATAATGGATCGGCTAATGATACAATAGATAATCTTTGTCTAGGAAATTATACTTATACTCCTCCAACAAATGGAACATGTATTTTAACAACTAAAAATGATAATATAAATCTAAATACAGATAGTATATATAGTAAATATAATATTTTACCATTTACTGCTACTATTAATTCAGATGGATATTATACAGTAGATATTGATGGTTCAACTATTGATAGTTCAACTGCTTTATGTAGTGAAAATAATGGTGATAAGCAAGCATGTTTAAGAGCAGGAAATAATAATAGACATGAAAATACATTAAGTGAATATCCAGATAAAGGGAATATTATTGGTACAAGTCCTATATGTAAATATAATGATAATAATGGAGAATGCTCATTAAATACAATTATGGATGCTGACAAATGTGCATCTATAGAAAATACATACTGGGAAGTAGGCGAAGGAGAAAAATGTATAATGAGTGCCGATACCCTTGATTACCCATGTAACGGTCCTAATGAAGAATATTATCCTGTAGTAGATGATAATATGAATCCAAATATTAGTTATTTTAATAAACCTATTTCTGAAACAGTAGAAGAACCTGACAAATATATTATTGATCAAAATGATGCATATAAAGCTTATTTTAATTTAAACTATGATAATTTTTGTAATTTTGATACACACTTTGATACAGATCAAACTATAACTAGTATGTGTAATATTCCTAGTAATAAACATAAATGTCCACGAAATTGCGATAATAAAACGAGTCCTTACCAGAATATTGGAAATGATGATTGGATAAGCGCATGGATGATTGATCCAAATCCAGATAAAGGAGCATCAGCAAAATTACATCATTCTTTACCCCAAGGTGTTTGCATCAATACTGTTACTCAAAAAGAAGAACCTTATTATGATAGTATTTCTTGTAATGATGATAATCATCCTGAAAGGCAATGGTATACATCAAATTATACCGACGGAGATAATATAAATCAATATATTAAATCTTCACCATATCTATCATCATGTGAGACTGTTTATAATTCTGATCAATTCCCTTTTACATATACATACCTTGATGGTAATGGCACAGAACAAAATGTTAATTATATAACTCATAATTTACCAACACATTGTCCTGTATATGATGGTGGTAATTTACAGTATAGTAATAATCAACATTTTGATCAGAATGATCAATATATTTTCGGAAATAATCAAAATCTTTATTCATGGAGTATTGACGGAAATAATAATGAATTATCTACATTTTCAGGTTTAGATACATATCGTTATAATCAGAAATATATTTATGATGAAACTGTGGATTTTAGCACAAGTGATCATGAAACAGATGGATATTGTGTTCCTGGAGTATATTATGTTGAATCACCAGGAATATCACCATCTGTTGATTATGGTGCTACTGATATAGGTTTTGATGATTTTAATGATAACCGTAATTATTTGTGTAAAAATATAGGTAATAAAACTGATTGTGAAAATTCTCCAACAATATTTTATTGGGGTCCTACTTGGAAATACGAACATGTTTCTGAGTATAATACCCTTTTTGATGAAGATGAATGTGATGGTAACGGGTGTAGTAATCATCCATATAATATATGTCTAGATTCTAATGATGAGACACGTGTATTGCCGTTGTCGGAGTTAGGATCTTGTAATCCACTTAATATACAAGTACCTGGTGGTTTACTAGAATATCCGGACGATGATGATACAAGATGTAAATGGATAGATAATACTAAAGCATCACATGATGTAAGTAAACATATAAATAATATAAAATATAAATATGATTATAGTTATGGCAATAAAGAATATACTACAAGCTATTTAGATGTGAATAAATGTCCACATTTTTTTACTGTATCCGAAAATCGTTATCCTAATGAACCTTTAATGGAATGTGTATCTGAAAATCCGGGAACATTTAATCCAGCATGTGCACAAGTTATATTAAATGTAAGAGATGGTACAGATGAGGTGCTGCTCGCTGCGGTTGATGAGGCTAATAGAATAGCATGTGAAACTCAAACTGGTTGTAGATACAGACCAGGAAAAATTCCTAATAATGATAATTTAATGAATGAACAAAATGATGATGGAACTCCACAATATAATAATTATTTTTCCAATACATGTAGTACTTTATATACTTCTTGTATTACAGACGGCAATTGTAAAAAATGTATTACAGATGAAGGTTTTGAAAATCAAAGTACGACTTTTAATACAACAGATACATGTTATAAAAATGTAAATTACAGAAAATACTATGATTGTATGTATGGTTTACCTTTACAAAAACCCGGTGATTCAAGTACAATCAAATCTAATTTAGGAAGTGCTGAAATATCTGGTTTAAATCATATAGCCGATGAAGGTATTTGGGTACCATTTTCTGATCATTTACAAGAAGTTAAAGATGAATTCAATATTGGAAATCAAAAAGAACAATATGGTATTCAAAATAATCTAAATCTAGGAGAACAAATATATGACAATTACAAATGTAAAACAAATGAGGATACTGGTGAAAGAGACCGTTACAATAGTATCGCACGTTTACCAAAAGAAAGTATTAAAAGTAAACACATTTGGAACGTAGATCCAACACAATCCAATCAAGGTTATAAAAATTATTATAATAATTATAATACAACATTTTATGCTAATTTAGAAAATGGTATTATATTAAATGATAATCATGGTAATATTCCTCACTGCAAAATAAAATTATCATCAGATAATTCTATAAGTTATCTTAAAAATTGTGGCGTGGAAACAATACGAGATAAAATAAGTAATAATGATTTAAAACCATCAAATATAGATTCTGGAAAAGTTGAAAAATATATTTATGGAAAACTTGAAGGAGGTTCTCTTAATTACTTTTACAAAACTGTTGGTGATGCTGATGGTGATGGTGATCGTGATATTCAATACATTAATGATATAAATAATAGAAGCCATGTTACAGATGGTACAGGTATACAACAAACTGGTCAATTTTATAATTATGTAATGGATAAATTTGGTAAAAATCTTGCACCAAATCAAGGCATCCTTGTTGAATCAGATGGAGCAGGTGTATTTACTCATATTCCACCATTAGCTAGTTTTTACACATCAAGAGGATTAGATAACAATCTATTCCATAGAGAATGGACAGATGTTTTAAATTCCGGTAGAAATATGACTTGTGGTAGCGTTGTAGATTTTTTACATTCATTAAAACATTTAACGGACGATTCAGGAATAGTAAATTATAGTATTGAAGATAAATATGATGATATTAAAGATGAGTTGTGTAAGTATAAAGAAATACCGATTGGTGATAATACTTTAAATTTAAATGTTGATTTAATAAATTATCTTAAAGAAGAATGTAGCTTTTGTGTATCAGAAAAAGATTGGAAACAAGGTAATTATAGTTTTCCAGAAGATATAACAAGTTTAATTCCCCCTGGTACAACAGGGACTATTCCAGGAGAATGTGTTCCAAAATTTACAGATGTGGAAAATCGTATAAATGAAAAATCGGCAACACCTTCATATGATTATGGAACTTGTACTGGTATATGGACAAGTAATGATTATATTAATTTTACACCTGTCACAGAAATTATTATTGATGAAGATAAAAATATAACAACATGTGATTCTGATACATCAGGTTATAGCGGACAATATTTTGATTGTAATGGAACAATTATGTATAAGTATGTTATACCAACTGATTTAGCGGCTGATTTTATTATTGGGATTCCATTTTATGAAAAATACGAAAAAAATCCTATAATAGATATACCCCGTGGCTCTTGTAAGTATAAGGATCAAGATTCAGATGCATATTCTATTAGTCATATATGCGATAGTAGTAGTTATAGTGACAGTTCTGTATTAAAAGATGATATTATGAGAATATGTAATATTACAAATAATACTCAAAACTTGTATTGTGATAGTGTTACTAATCAAAATGGTAACCATATATTTACTAGATATTGTGAACAAGGTTTTCATTGGGATGGTACAAACTGTGTTGATTCATTAAAATGTTCTAACTATACAAATCTTAACTCAATTGATAATCATACTGAAAATGTTTCGCATGAACGTGAGATAATACAAGGTAATTTATTAATTGATTCAATAGATCCGGATGATTTGGCATACAGTATTTGTTATATTCCTAATGGTTGCGGTCATGATGCTGGTGTAAGAGAACCTAGTGGAGTTTGTGATTGTTCTTTAGCATCTGAACATACATATAATGGTGAAATGGCAGAATGTACGCCAAATCAATGTAGAACAGATGATACTACTGGTAATAATATTTATAATAACCCAGATGCTCTTACAGTTGATGGAAATGGTGAAAATATTTGTAAAGTAGGTGGAGAAGATATTACATTATCATGTCCAACAAATGATGGGCTATTTAATCACGGGTGCCCGGCTGCTGATTGTCAATTTAATAATATGATTAATACAAATAGTAATTTAGATAGTATTTTAGCTAAACTTATTGAAAAGAATATAACTCCAAAATATAACGATAATTTAATCACAGGGATAGAAAACATTCCTATATATAATTTGGATGAAATTACATATGAATGTAATAATCATTTTTTCTACAATCCAGGAGATAGTCCAGGGGAAGATAGTTCAGGAGATAGTAGTATTAATTTCCCTAATCCATTAGCAGATGGAAATATAACAGATGAAACTTCATTAAGCAACTGCACGAACGTTTTTGAATACATAGATGATAATATAGCAGGATGTTCAGAATGCGTGGATCAAGGTATGAATCAAGACCTGTGTTCTACAATTGGTGGAGTACCGGATGATGCTAAACCATGTTTCAATTACGAAGGTGTAGAAGATACCAATTATTACAAAGCTTGTAAGTTTGATCAAAGAAGTAATAATAGCTATTATATTGATGAAGATGGAAAAATCCGTGAATGTGTTGATAACTTAACGGTGGCCGATGTTAATATCACTAACTCTACTATCAGTTTTGATGATTTTCACATTCATTTATTGAATAATCCACAAAAAGTAACATGTAATTCTGACGGAAGTAATCCACAAATAAATGATAATTTTATCACATTATATAAAAGTGGGGATGGTAATACATTTTCAGATTGTTATCTAGATCAAGATTTATGTGGAACATATAATACTACAACACATGATAATAATGAATTTTCTACAGATAGAAACATTTGTGTTTCTGGAACAACTGATGGTACTAAAAAATGTGACTCTTTAAATACTAATATTCTTGAGCATAATTATTATCATATAAGTGTTGATGGTGTTGATGATGTTGGTGGTGTTGTGGTTCCAAATCAATGTCACGAAGTCTTATTCAATGAATATAATCTTACAACTACAGATGAAGAAGTTTATCAATGTAATAATGGTTTTTATCAAAATGCCCTTTGTCCAGAAGATACTCCAGCAGATACTCCATGTATTGTTAAAAGATGTCTTAATGATGACCAGGATTTTAGTTTTGTTATAGAGGATAGGGTTGGAAATAATGTGATTCCAGTTCAATGTAATGATCCTGATGAGTGTTCTAATGGAAATATTACACCAAGTCAAACAGATCTTGATGTAAATATATTTGGATTCGATATTAGATATGATCAGAATATTAATAATTATGTTCTTGAGGATGGTTCTAATTATGTTGAAATAACTACTAATGATGATGATTGTAATACTTTATATTGTTGCCCCAGTTGTAATGATAATAGAGGTGAAATTTTTAGTTGTGGTGATTGTCCTAATGGTTATCATGATCATGAAAATAATATTATTTGTCGTGAAAACACATGTGAAATAAACTCGGGAACGGTAAGTAATTATAACTATTCTGATTTAACATTTGGGAGTGAAGGAAATGTATTGGTACCGGAACAAACATTTCGTATATCTGAATTAAATACTAATGATTTCTCTAATGTTTTAAAATGTCAAGCAGGTTCTGGCCGTAATACAGAAGATTTAAATATATCGTGTCAAGATGACGGAACTTTTTATACCTTCACAGGTTGTGAAACGTGTGGATATGGAAAATACAGTAGTTCTGTAGATAATTCATCTACATGTCAAGATTGTAAAATATATTTTGGATCTTCTGAAGAAACATATTCTGAACGATATTCTGATAGATCCGATGAAAATAAACCACAATGTAATAATGAAACCGGTTTACCAATTAAAAATAGCGATGATAAATATAATGGTTTTTGTGATAATGATACACAAACATTAGATATAACCGGAACAGATACAATAGGTACAATAACAAACACATGTGTAGAATTATATTCATTAAATGTAGAAAAAATTTCTAATATTAATCCTGATATTACTTCTCCACCAGGTACAGAACCATATGAAAAATGTAAAAGAGGTTATACAATTAATATTGATAATGATACAGCGAGTATAATATGTACTGAAATAGAATGCCCAAATGGTATGTATCCTTCAGGGTCAGTAGATGATGGATTTTCTTGCCTACCATGTAATGAATATACAACATATACAGGTAATTTTAGATCTTTTAATAGCAACCCAGGATATGTATGTGAAGATGATAGTACAAGTTATTATATTGGAGAAAAAACTGATTCATTCTGTTATGCAGACGATGGAAGTTCAAGCGTTTATCAAACTGGTGATAATTTTGGTAAATTTAAATACTATAATCAAAGAAAACACGAAGAAAAATATTGTAGTCAATTATCATACGAAGACTGTACGAGTACTTCAAGATGTAAATATTTAACTGGTGGCCAATGTATAGTTAATTCTGATTATGGTTATGAAACTTGTTGTCGTGTAGTTGAGAATGCTACAGATGATACAAATTATTACTGTAGAAAACTTGGTACTCGTGCTGAATGTGAAAATGAAGAGAATGTAAGATGTGAAAACCGTCTTGAATTATATAAATCAGAATGTGGTTTAATGGAAAAGGTTGATGATGATGATGATTTAAATATGAAACGTTGTAATTCTATTAAAGATGAAAATGATAATGAATTATGTAATTGGGATGATGTTAATAAAGAATGTATTCCAAAAGAAAATTATGAAAACATGGCACAATTAAGTTGCAAACCTGGATATATATTGAATCATGATGAAACTGGACCAACATATTTACCACATGGTATTGATCATCCTAATGATAAAATATATGAACATCCATTTTGCTGTGTTAATACAAATACTTTTGATAACGGTTATGAATGGTTTGATATAGAAGAAGATGGTACCGAAAAATGTAAACATGGTTATGGATTTGATCATGGTGATTCAAGATACGCAGGGTGTAATAGACCATGGTTAGACAATAGTATTTTGGGATATGAAGAAGAACCATGGTTAAATAGTACAAAAATAACATGTTCAATTTTAGGTAGTTATGATCCTAATGATCCTAATGATGAAGATAGTTTCGTTAATAAAATTAATGAAGGTTCATCATTTTATAAACCTATAGAATTTGATCAAAGTATTACGGGGGAAAATGCTTTTGGAAGTAATAAAAGGATAAAAACTATTAGTGAATTTTTACAGAACGATAATGTATTTGTTCCAAGTATTTTTTACAATGTTATTGAAAATCAAGACATTGTAAGTGATGATGTATTTTGTAAAAATAATTATCATGATGATCATCAATACAATCTACATAATAATTGTAGAACAACGGATGGTTCTATATCTCAGACTGTAGAAATAACAGGAAATATAGACAATGATCAGAAGTGCTGTAATGGTGAAATAGATAGATGTTCAGATGAAGAAGGTTCTACTTATACATTAAGTTCTGTTGATGATGAAGATGAATATTTTCAAAAAATGCAGTCTCAATTTCCTGATACAGGGGATAATAAACGATTTAGAATTAATCATAGAGACCCTTATTTTAGAAGACATGATGTATGCGAAAAATCCAAATGTAAAGTACCTGTAGTAAATGATATAAATTATATTGATACTAATAGAGGTGTTACAATTGATAGAGATAAAATTAATAAACCTGAAGTATCTGAAAATATAAGATGTAATACAAATATTAATAAAGTATCTGTTGGAGGAAGATATTTAGTAACTTTAATTAAAACACACATAGAACCAGATAAGAATCAAGAATTTATGAAAATATATGTTCAAAGTGAAAATGGTATACCAAGGATAATTAATGAAGAACAAGTTAAACAAAATGGATTATGGTATAAAGTACCAATACCCGAAAATGTAGATATTAATAAAAGTTTTAGTATATCATTACCTATCATACTTGTATCAGAAACAGGGTTAGGAGATAATACAAATATAGTTGAATATAAAAAGGCAGATGTATTAAGAAGATTTCAATATCCAAATGAGGAAATTGGTCAAAAAGATATAGAATTTATAGATCATCCAATAGCTATATGTAATAAACATGATATAGAATATACATATGATGGTTGTGGCGAATTTAATGATACTTGTTTTGATTGGGCACAACAAACGGATGATATTACAATCCAAAGAATTGGAGAAGACGAATTTTATTGTGATTCAGGAGCATTAATTGATAATACAAGACGTATTTTGAATTATGATAATATTAATGAAGAAACAAAAAAAGAAATATGTTGTAATGATCAAACATGTTCCGCATATGAATGCCCAGATAAATATGCATCTATTAGTGAAAATTCAAATCTATTAATATTTAATGATTCTGGAATACCTGTTCCATTGGAAAGGTGTTGTCGTAAAAAAAAATGTAGTGAATGGTTTGATGAAATAGATACTTGTCCACCCGATTCACAAAGTTTAGATGGTGAAAAATATGGTTATAGTTTAAATGAATGTTGTTTTGAAACATGTGGTTCATGGAATATAAGAACAATAAAAGAAAAAGTAAAAGAAAGATTTAATGATATAACTGATATAGAAATAGATGATATAATTTCAAATTCAGGATTGTTTAATAATAATATAATAGAGAATACCGATGAAGAAATTATAAGCTTATTTCATGCTTATGAAGATAGTGGTATACCGGAAAAAATAGTCAATTGTAGTTATAATCAGGAAATAAATATTCTAAAACAAGGTTCATCAGAATTAGAATGTTGTTTTAATCAAACAAATACATGTGGAAATAAAGGATGGGAATGTCCTGAAAATATGTATAATAATATTGACTATTATTCAGAAACATGTTTAAATGGAACAAGCGAAGATAGATGTCCGGAAACAATTGAAAATCAGGAATTATGCTGTGTAGAATATCAGAAGTGTAGAGATATGATATGTCCATATGGTTTTATCAATGATTATGGAAATATGGATGAATATTGTGAAGGACCATTATGTAACATAGAAAATGATAGTAAATGTTGTAAAGAAAAACAAAAATGTAAAGAATTAAATTGTGGATATGGTAAAACGAAAAATAAATTACGTGATGATTATTATTGTCAAAATGAAAAATGTAGTATAAAATATGATTTAGATACATGTTGTTCAAGAAATGAATTATGTAGTGATATGATTTGTCCAATAGGATATTATAACAAAATAGAAAATGATAATAAATCTTGTTTTGATAAAGTTTGTGATATTAATAATAAACTAGATGTATTAAAATGTTGTGTTGAATGCGAACCTGTAGAAAATGCAAAATTCTATGAATGTAATAACATGGATGGTTCTTATGCTGTAGAATGTAATGATGGTTATATACTTGAAAATGGTAAGTGTCTTAAAGACAAAGAAATAATTGACTTTACATTAACGTTTGATGTAGATTATGATCAATTTATGAATGAAAATACTAATCCTGATATAATGATAAAAAATGCAATATGTAATTTATTAACTGATAAACTACCTTTTAATAAATGTATTGAAAAACTAAAGATAAACGGATATGAAAGAGGATCACTTATAATTAATTTTCAATTGGAAAGCGAAGAAATAAATGATGAAGATACAGATGAAGAAAATAGAAGATTTTTAATGGAAGATGTTGAGAATATATTTACACAAGGGATGATTGTAGATGAATTAAATCTACAAATAAAAGAAAAACCTTTAATAAGAAAACATGAGGAAAATAAAGGGATAGAAAGTAAAGTGAAATGTTATAGTGATCATTATAAACATGAATGTCCATATGGAACAAAAATAAGAAAAAAAGCATCAACGATTAATGGAAGTAGTGATAGTGAATGTTGTGAAATTGATTGGGAAATAATCAAAATAGTTGGACCTATATTTTTAATAGCGATATTATTTATATTTATTATATGGAAAACAACGACAAGATCATTAATAAAGAAAGTTAAAATTATTAATTAGATATTTTAATTATTTGTTAAGAATCTAGGGGCAATACTCATACATTGTAATTCCTGCATAAGAAGTTTACAAGAATATGGTAGATTAATCTTTTTAAACTTTCTATAATTATTACATGATTTGCATTCATATAAATTGGTTTGTGGATTAGCTACAACTGGTAGATTACATTCTGTACAGATAAAGATAGAATATTTATCTGATACATCCATCATTCTTTCTCTTAAAAAGTTTGATGTGCCATGTGCTATCATACAATCCCTTTCCATTTCACCAAACCTCAAACCTCCATGAGATGAACGACCTTCAGCAGGCTGTCGTGTCATTGTTACAATCGGTCCACTTGAACGACTATGAATTTTATCACCAGACATATGTTTCAAACGTTGATAATATGTTGGTCCCATAAATACTTGCGTATGTAATTGTTCTCCTGTAAAACCATTATACAATATTTCATTGCCCATTTTTTCATGGCCAACTTTTGTTAGCATCTCGGAAATTGTATCAACTGAAACTCTATCGAAAGCTGTTCCATTACCAATATTACCTGTTTCACAACATACTTTCCCTAGAATACATTCAATCAACTGAGCAATGGTCATTCTGCTAGGTATAGCGTGTGGATTAATTATAATATCTGGAACTATCCCCCCAGATGAGAATGGCATATCTTCTGAATTATAAATCATACCAATTGTACCTTTTTGACCATGCCTTGATGAAAACTTATCACCAATTTCGGGTTTTCTGAAACTTCGAATACGAGTTTTACATATATTATATCCATCGCTATTTGTAGTTACAAAGTTTTGATCTATAAAACCATTTTCATTCTTTTTAAGACTTACACTATTATCCCGATAATTATATTCGCTATTATTTTTAATAGGAATAACTTTACCTATTAAAATATCTTCTTCTGAAACATATGTATCTTTACTTACGAAACCATCATCATTTAATTTATCATAATTACATGGTTTTGGAAATAAAAGTTTACCTTTATCTGGTTTACAGAATTTTTCTTCTTCACCAGAAAGTTGATTTTTTCTTTCTTCTTCTTTATATGTCCTATAAAATGTAGAGGCAAATAGACCACGATCAATTGATGCTTTATTAAATAGGATAGAATCTTCTTGATTATATCCTGCATATGTAGCAATAGCCACTATAACATTGATACCATTTGGAAGTTTATTTGCATTAAGATATTTCATCATTTTAGTTTCAATCAATGGTCTTTGAGGATAAGATAATACATGGCTAAATGTATCAAAACGTTTATTATAATTTGTACAATGAACACCTACCGCTTGTTTCCCCATAGCGGATTGATATGTATTTCTTGGTGCTTGATTATGGTGTGGAAATGGGATACATGAAGCAAGGGCTCCAAGAATAAGGGATGGATGAATTTCTGAATGTGTGTAATTTTTCGATACATTATTAAACTCTTCCATATTAACACTAATTAATGAATTACTTGATTCGTGTGGATCAAGATATTCAATACAATACAAATCTTTATTATATATTTCACTTGTGAAATTTTCCCAAGAACATTTATTTTTAGAAATAAAATCACTTATTTTTTGATTGAAAAGGAGATTACCACTTTCTGCAATAAGTAATGGTCTTATAGGACGCCCTCCATCTGTAAATATTTGAACCATATAATTCATATGATCCCAATAAATAGAATTATGTAAGTGTATAAGACCTTGTCTACGATACTTTTTATAATCAGTAATAAGTTCTTTTGGTTTATCTGTAAAACCAATCCAATTTCCATTAATCAATATTTTACACATGGATAATTTATTGAAAGTATAAATATCAATATCTTCAAATGTTGTAATGTATTCTTTAATGTAAAATAGTGATGTTTCGGAAGTTAGACTTGTAGTTATTTCACAGTTCATAGATAGGTTTTTAACAACACCAACTGCCTGACCTTCAGGAGTTTCACTAGGACAAACATAACCCCATGATGTACTATGAAGTTTTCTAGGAGGTATAAGTTTACCTGTATTATCTGTCGGTGTTTGTACCCTTCTTAAATGTGAAACCATGCTAGGATATGTAAGACGGTTTAGAACTTGTGAAACACCTTGTTTGTTAGAATTAATTTTCATACCCCAATTACCTGTAGCCATCGCCCCTTTCAATATATTTTCTAGATAAGAACATTTAATAATCTTATGAATATTTATTTCATTAATAATATCATTATAGTTTTTGTTGATGTTCCAAATGCCTGAATTAATTTCTTTAGTAATATAATTTTTAATATCCTTAATAATCTTATGAAAACACTGAAAAGTTAAATTACCCATAAGGTACCCAGTTGTTTCAAACCTTTTATTTAAATGACTATCACGATCATCTAGTGGGATAATTCCCATATATGCTTTAATAAGTTTATTAACCATAAAACCTGTAAAGAATAACTTCTTTTGTTTATCTTCACCAAGGTGATTAAGATATTCTTCAAGTATAACATCTTTTACATATGCCCTTTTCTTTTCATCACTTTGAGTATAATTATAAGTATTATTAATGTACTTACAAAGATAATTGATTGCTTCTTCTTCAGTTTGAATGAAACTTCCTTCATCAATTGTTGATTTTAGCATTTTCAATATCAAACGATCAATTTTTGAATTATCATTGTCAATAATATGATAAATTATTTCTTTATCTGAAATGCATCCAAGTGCCCTAAAAAGTACAAAGATAGGAACTTCTTGTTTAATATGTGGAAGACTAATTTTTAGAGTATTATCATACATATTTAATTTATTTGTTATCTTGATTGCTGAAACTTTTGGAATACCATAATGATTTTCATTTAATGAACGTGTTTCACAAATATGTGAGAATTTTGAACTATTTTTAGGGTTTTTAAATACTTGTACCATATTGTTTGCGATTTTTTCTTGAGAAATAATAACTTTTTCATTACCATTGATTATAAAATATCCTCCCAAATCAAATGAACATTCATCTTCTCTATTTTTTTCGTTTAAAACACAATATTTGGAACCAACCATAATAGGTATTTTTCCAAGTATAATATTAGGTATTATATTACTTTTTAATTCAATCATATTATCACCTTCTTTAATAGTTATAATTGATCGGAAATCAACAATTATTGATGAAAGATATGTACTATTCCTTTCTCTTGCTATATTTGGTGTCATAAGTTTTGAACATCCATTATTTTCAACAAGTAATGGTTGTCCAATACGAAGGTTTTCAACACTAAGGATTATTTTTTCTATATCTGAAGAACTATTTCCTTGAATATCAATTGTTACTGGGAAATATTGTTTTATTATTTTTGGAATTATTTCATCTACATAATTATTATATGAATTTATTTGATGACTAATCAAAATATTCTTTTGATTGAAATATTGTTGGATTAATCCATCTGTATTAAAATTCATCTTGATGACTATTTTTAATTGTAAAGATAAGTTTAAATAATTTTCAAATTTTAATAAATTATTTAAATAAACAAAAAGATTAATTATAAAATGGAATACTATCAATATACTATAATATTTTTATTTGGAACACTTGCATTAAGTATGTTAAAAGATTATATAGAAGTTAGTTATGAATATAAAAAATTAAAACGTTCTTAAATAAATCATTTCTGTATACATAAATTTTTGATTAGTTGATTATTTTCTATCTCTTCATTAACGCTAAATAAACGATCGAATTTTATATTTCTAATTTCTTTTTCAGCTTTAAATTCATTTTTTAAATGATCTAAATAATCTAAAAAAATATTATTTGTTTCACAGAAATTGATTAAATCACTAAAATATTGAAAATAAACATATCTTTCATTATAATGTTTATCATCTTTTAAATTATCATCAACTAATAATTTAAATAATCCAGCTAATTGATTATGTGCTATAATACAAGATAAAACATAAGAATCTAATGTTAAATTAACTCTGCGACATCCATTTAATATCAATTTTACAAAGAATAATGGATCAGTACATGCCATTGTATTATTTTTTCTTAATTTTTCAATTTCTTCATAAATAATATCTTTTGATGCTCTATTTTCTGTAAATATACGACATATTCCCGCTAGATTTTCAATATGTTTTTGATCAATTGTTTTGGTATATTGACTGATATTAATATCCATAAGAACATGATTCAAAAATACTAAATTATCATTAATCATTTTAGGTAATTTCCAACAAAATCCAAAATCATATATGATTAATTTTATATCTTTATTTTCTTTTCTAAATTTCCAATTACCTTTATGTAAATCTCCATGCATAAAATTAAAAATAGCTTCATTATTTTTAGAGAATAATTTTAATAATGATACTATTTTCCAATTCATATAACCCGAATTTTCAGAATAATTATATGTATTTCCTTTTTCATAATCCATAAGTATCATATTTTTAGAAACTTTTCTTAATTTAGGTATAATAATACACGGGTTATTTTCATACATGTGGTAAAATTTTAGATTATTGTTTGCTTCATTAATAAAATCAGACTGCATTTGAAAATCTTTGATAAATGAATATAAATCAACTGGGAAATAATAGTTTACAATCTGTCGTAGTGGTTTTATCCATCCAATAATTGTGAATAATATCATAAAAAAATAGATTTGCGTATTTATATCTGGATGTAATATTTTTAAAGCATAATAATTATCTTTATCATCTTTTAATTTATAAACTTGACCAATACTTCCAGATGCTAATTCTTCTATCTCAATAAAGTCATCTTTTATTTCTGAATGAAAATCTTCACGATAAATTTTTTCCGTATATTTTAATGAATGATAATCACAATTTTCATATAATTCCTCCAATTTATCGAATAATAACCTTTTGTTATGATTAATATCATACATAAATTCAATCTTTGGTAATGACCATTGTATTAATTTAATTAATACGGGTCCAGATTTTTTGATATTATTGATTATAATATCAAAAATTATATTTGAAGGTCTGAAATAATAAATACTAGACCATATACCAATTTTAAGATAAGTAAATAAAAATATCATTATTAAAATAATTTATATTTTTTTAAATGATTAAACTTAAATAATTATTTAAGTTTAAATGATATTTTAATATTATTAATAATATTATTATGAGTAATACAGCAACCAAATTAATTCAAGATCTAATACTATTTTACGTAAAAGAAAATTATAATCATTATCTAACAAAAAACGATATTAAAAAAATACCAGATGATAAAATAAAAGGTGTTGTTACAAGTATCTATAGTGATAAAAAAGATCATCTAAGAGAGTTTTTAAAAGGTTCATTAAAAGAACTTATGAAAGATGATTATATAGGTGATCTTGCTTTACTAAATATTTGTAATGAAATATTTGAAGATGATGAATTATGCATAAATAGACTTACACTTGAAATAAAAAATTTTCAAGATGATAATTAAATCTATAGTATATTATAGATGGATACATCCATTAGTGATAATTTGATTTCTAAAAAAAAGAAAGTAAAAAGAAAATCACCTTTATCAGATACATATAAAAAATACCTCAAAAAAGAAGATATATCTTTATCTCCAACAAAAAAAAAGAAACCCACCAAATTAGAAGATATAAAAATAAATGTTATCAAAAGCCCAGAAATACATAAAGAAAAATCAGAAAAAAAAGAAAATATTGCTAAAAAGGAAAACATTCTCAAGAAAAAAGTTAAAAAAGATACAACAAATGATATTACAAATCAAAAGAAAAAACATAAAGAAAAACCAAAAAAGAAAAGTTCTAAAAGAAAGAAATCTTCAAGGAAAAAAAAATCTAAAAAAATATCACATAAACAATCCTTAAAAAAAGAAATAGAAAAAACAAAAGGTTTATCAGATGATTCCATGAAAAAAGAATTACTTAAAGATGGAATTGAAATAAAAGGAAATCATAAAAAGTTATTAAGAGATATCTATGCATTTTCAAAACTTGGAGGCATTAAAGTCCATAAAGAATAATTTATTCTTATTCTTCATCTTCAACGTTTGTTGGTCGTTGACGCTTTTTAATTACCTTGATAACATAATTTTCATTATCAACAAGCAAATCACTTCCAAATAAACCTGTTACATTTTGACTAATATATTCTTTACCTTCATTATTTTCACTTGTATTCTTAACAACATTAAGAGATACATTTTCTCCTGGGAAAAGCTTCTTAAAACTATTCCTTGATACAATATTACTGTAATGTATAAAAATTTCTCTATTCAAAAACTCTGAATCAGGTGAAATGATTTTAATAAAACCAAATCCCTTTTTTTGATCAAACCACAAAACGGTTCCAATTTCATTTCCATAAGAGGTTGGGGGATTATTACTTTCTTCGGTCATTATTTATTTTATATTTGTGATTAATCTTTATATATGTTTAAAATAATTATTCAATTAACAATATTAATTTATATTATTTTTGTTGTTTATAATTTAATCAATCTTCAAAAATTTAATATTAATGGTGTTATTATTGAAACAATCGATATTAATGATATAAAAATAAATAGTGATCTTTTAAATCCGGTCCTTACAAATGATAATAACATAGATTTTGATATTAATAATATCAATGGTTATTCACAAGATATTAATAATTATAAAAATGATTATGCAAATTATGTTTCCAAAAATAAAGATTTGTTTGAAAAATTATTAAAAAAAGAAGAAGTTTTTAATTGTAACATCTTTAATGATTCTCATTACTATTTCCCAATACAATATTCACTTTCCATTATATCTGGGTCAAATAGTATCCCATTGAAAAAATGTATTCATAATAAAAATATTATTGGTATTTTAGATGGAGATGTCACTATTTATTTATTTAATCCAAAACATAAAGATGAAATTGTAAATAAAGATAATAATATGATTAAAAAATGGGGACACAAAAAAATATTACAAAAAGGGGATATTCTTATCATACCACCCTATTGGTCATACATTCAAGAAATAAATAATAAAGTTATTCAATATCATATTGATGTAGATACATATTTTACATTTATACCCAATTATATTAAAGATAATTATTAATCAGTCTTTACTTTCAAATATTCATTTACAAAAGTATTTGCCTTCTGAAGAAAATATCCTGCTAGACCTAGATAGAAATGTATCTGAAATGATTGTACATGATAATTTATATTTGTAAATGCAACACACCATAGATTTCCGCGAAATAGATTTGTCAAATTCATTTCTGTACATCCAAAATAGGGATATGAATATTGTATCAGTGAATTAACAAACAATACTATAGTAAAACCAAACAGTATATACTTCATTTCTTCAAACATCGCTTTTTTATCATTAAAATTATATTAATAACTATTTCAAATTTATTTAAAAAAAATATGAATCTAAAAATATATATATTATGTTTATAAAAAAATATATTCCATCACCTATTATTGATATATTTAAATTTAATTGGACTAAGAATATTTCAACTCCTATACATGATCATGCAAAATATGGATGTGTGATGTTTTTATTCAAAGGTAAATTAAAAGAACATCTTTATGATAAAAACTATAATGTAAAAAAAACATCTATTTATTCAGCTCCAAATATTTCCTATATCAATAATAAAATTGGTTATCATTCTGTAACACCTCTTGAAGATTCAAAATCAATTCATTTTTATTTTCCAAAAGGACATAAAACTAAATATTATAATTTAGATAAAAATGAATCTTAAATTTGTATTCTATCTTTTAATTGTCACTATTTTGTTTATTTGTTATGTTGAATACAGTGTAGGAAATGTAATTTATCGGGTTGGCGCTGATGGTTTAAAAGGTTTTCGTTTAATGAATATTATACACTATTTAATTGATCCATTACACAATCATTTTTTATGGAAATTACATCTTTTAGACGTAAATTATATATTTACAATAGTTATCTCAACTATATTATATTACAATATACCTTTCATAAATAATATTGAATATTAATATAATGAGTCAATTATTTTTCTTTATATTAAGAGATACAAGAGAAGCAGGTATTTCTAAATATTCAGGATTATTACCTAAATTATCTCCAGATTATCATAATGCTGATCGTAGTGAAAGATTTGAAGATATTATTGGACGCGATTATGAAACAATTGTATCCGAAAAATCTCAGAAAGATTATTTTCTTAGATTATTAAGTTCTCCCAATAATAGTCTTAAAAAATCAAGATATATAGAATCAGATGACATTGAAAAAATTATTCAACTAAATCTTGATTTGTTTAGTGAAAATAGTATGACAAAAGAAGAATATAGAAGTTTTTTAGAACATTTATACATGGCTCATAGTGATATGGAATACGGTATTTATATGGGAGCACGTAAAGCTGATTCAGAAAAAGAATTTCTAGATTCAGTTAATACGACTTTTGTAAAAGATCCACAACAAACCCTTGTATTTTATATTAATGCAGAAAAACTCATAAACTATGTTGATGAAATAAGAAATAAAAATCGTATCCAATCAACATTAATTTATTTTAATACGAGTTGGAATTACGGTATTTTTAATGAAGAAGAAGATAGTATCTTATATGATGGAAAAAATTTCTATGATTTTATTTGTCATCTTAGAAGTTTTTCAAATAAACAATTACAATTTTCAGAAACTATCGTTCAAATACCTTTACCAGTAGAAATATTTAATCATACATTTGTAAGTAAAGGTTCAAAAACATTTTTAGAAGGTGGTAAGAAAAAGAAAAAGAAAACCAAAAATGTAAAGAAAACGCTCAAAAAAAAACGAATATTACAAAAAAAAGAAAAAATAGCAAAAAAATACATTGATTTACTTAATCTTGCATTAAAACATATTCATATGGATAGTAGTTTAGAAATATTTGATAAAGAAGATTTTTTATTATATACTAGTAATTTCCTTGAAACTGGAATTAAACAAGGTTTTAAATTTATTCATAGAAAAGATATAGTTATTGAAAGCGACTGTAATAGTTTATGTATGACTGTATCTATGTTAAACTATGGATTAATCGGAAAAGATTTGAAAAAAATCAATATGTTGGAAAAATTATATTTATTTTTCTTATCGTATTTACAAACTAGAGATTATAATATAAAAGATAGTGATCGTTTAGATTTTGAACATGCATTAAGGAAAGCAGATATTCTTATTCACCAACAAAAAAAGAAGTTTCAGGAAGCAATTGAAAAAGATGATATACAAAATCGTCGTAGAGCAAGACAATACAAAAAGAATGTTGAAAAGTTTGAAAAAAGAAGACAAATGTTAATTGATAATACGGATCCAATGAACGATTTATTAAGACAATTTTATAGAGTTGATAAATGTAATAATATTGATTGTGAATATTTAAATAGTTATCATATGAAAAAATCTGAAAAACATATGCGTTCATATGAAAAATTTTGTAGGCATTTACCTTTTTTATTCAAAGGAATTGTTTGGTTAAATATGTACCAAGCATTTGGAAAAATGAGACAATTTAATCCTTTTAAAATACCTGTTAACAAAGAAGAACTCGTTTTAAATATTGATATTAGAAAAAGTGCTGTTGGTCCTTTAAAGGATTCATTAATATTTATTCCAACAAAAACAATTTACAATATATGGGATAATTACACGAATGAAGAAAAACAATATTATTTTGATGATACCGGTACTCAAAAAGAATATTGGGTTTATGGAAGATTAAATGATAAAAAGAAAACCATACAAAAAATAGATATTAAAAAACTTCCAAATAAATATTTTATCGCACCTTTATTATATGTTGATGGAAATGATGATTTCTCAAAATACTTTGTGAATTTTGTTAAAAATGGAAACCCAAGACCAAAACTCACAAAGATTAAAAAAACATCAAGAAATATCGGTGGAGAATTAAAAAAAGATTTACAAGAACAGATTGATAATAGTATCACAATACATTGGGTTGTTGTTCATAAGAGTAAATTAAGAGATTATATTCATTATTTATTAAGCGAATATCTTGATTAAGTTGATCCATCATCATCGCACATTTTTGTTGTATATCCTGCATAAAATCCAAGGAATCCAATTACACCTGTATATAGCAGTACCAAACAAGTCCTACACAAATATTTTTGTCTAACCTTGTAAACTTGGCTTTCTGGATCAAGAAGTTGAGCATTTTGTTCCATATCAACAGCAGTGTGTCTCATCATTCTTTCACTTAAATTTCCTGTTTCTACTTTTGGCATTATTATCAATAATAATTTCAAATTTTTAAATAATTAAAAACAACCATACTTATTTTTTCTTTCTTTTCTTCTACGTATTTCTTCATTTTTTCTTAATTCTTCAAAGATATTTTCAAGGTCACGTTTTTTTTTATATTCTTCTATTACCTTTTTAAAACCTATGATAATTTCTTTTAATTCATCATTTTCCAATTGTATTTTTTCTAATTCTTTATTTAATTCATCGATGACATTTATACCATATGGATATTCATTATATGCATCTATAATCATTGGTTCCATATTACAAATTTGATATATACTATTATTATTATTTTAATACATTTTACAATGAAAAAAAATAAGGTAACACCTTTACCATCAGTCATCCATGTTAGAAAAAATGAAGATATTTATTATGAACATATGATGTGGGTTATATATGTATTACTATGCTGTGTATGTTTGTGTATAGGGTTTATTTTGATACTTTATCTTGTTATAGAAAAAGATAATGTTTAACCATCAACATCAAAATAAGAATGCTCTCTACTTTCTTCATATGGTGGTGGATGACCTTGTAACATGCGTTTAATTTCTTTAATTTCTTCAAATAATCTTTCAATACTTTGTTTATTCCTATAAATATCCATCGCTACATTATCAACATTCTCCATTTCTAAGTTTCTAACTCTTGGTCTTGATCTACTTCTGCCTCTGCTTCTACTTCTGCTTCTACTTCTTCCTCTACTTCTACTTCTACTTAAAACTCTATTCATACCCCCTTTCTTTTTTGTTCTTTTATTTTTTTTCCTTGCCATATATTATATTCTAATATATTATATATGGCTAGACATAATCTTACAAAAAAGAGAAAATATAAAAAAGGTGGTACAAAATCTAAAAGTCGTTCCAGGTCTAGATCAAGGTCTAGTTCAAGGTCAAGGTCTAGTTCAAGATCAAGGTCTCAACCACGTTCCAGATCGAGGTCTCGTTCTAGATCAAGATCTCAACCAAAGATAGATCCATACACAGCAAGGAGTAAAATTGATGGTTTTCGTTTCCTTGATCTTTATTTAGATCCAGATGAAGGAAAATATATGCCAGGTAGTACTATTCCTGCACAAAAAAGATTTGTTGAAGATTTATTACAGCAAGAAGGACCTGTTGCGAGAGGTAAAGCGTGTCAAGGTTTGCCAAAAGAATTAGTTCATAGTATGCTTGAAAGTCAAGTAGAATCCGGATTTACACCTCATAATTGTGGTACTCTGAGATTATTGTGTCAAAATCCATCATGTGAAAAACATTGTTGGAATGCTCCTCCTAGGGTTAAAAAAGTTATTAATAGATGTAAAGAAGTTATTAAAGTAAATAGATGTTTATCTGTATTAGAAGATTATAAAGTTATTAGAGAAGAATATAAACAATTTATTTTAGATAGAATCGATTGGGATGAGCCCTTAAGTTATTTTCATCGTATTATGAAAAAAAGAATTGAATATCCACCACCATTTGGTCCATACAAATTAATGATAGGAAATTATTATGATACTGAAGTTGAAAATGAAATAAAAGAATTAGAAGAAGATCTATCAAATGCAACAGGTGTTGAACAAAGAGATAGTATTCAAGAACAATTATTTCAGGCAAATAAAGAATTAAAAGCTTATTATCTACCCGAAGCAGGAAGACCGTATGTTTTTACAGAAAGTGAAGCAAAAACATTAGAAAAAATATTTAATGAAAGAAATGATTCTCCAGAAGGAATATGGTGTAAATATACAATAAAAGCTTGTTTAGAATTTTTATTTGGTGGTTATCCAGAAATATTCAAAGATTTATGTTTGTTATTTAAGGATGATAATAAAGATGAAGATGGTGATGAAATATTTACACAAGAGGAATTAAATCAACAGGGGTATCCAAATAGTCAATCTTTCCTTGATGGTGTTATGATACATGATATAGAAGATTCATTAGATATATTCTTTAAAGGAGATATGGATACATGGAACCGAATGTTACAGGTATTTGAAAATAAAGGATTACCTGAAGATGAAAAAAATATATTAAAACAAAAGTTTTTGAATATGATAGGATTTTTAGATGGTCTTTATATTGAATATGAATTAAATACTCAATATCAAACAGATGATGAATAATTATTTAAACTTAGTTTGAAATGTTACAGCAAATTGATTTGATTTTTGTACACCGAGATAAAAGTTATCTTTATGTGCTCCGGCATACAATTTATCTTTTTTCTCAGTTTTACGTTTACTTCTAAATATATCCTCATATGACATATTTGAAAGTTCAGTATTTAGTTCAACAAGCTTATCAAAGAGATAATCTTCTGAATTATGTTCATCAAGAAATGTTTCATTGTATTGGAGAATATTATACAATTCTTTAATGTCCATTCTATGAAGGTTAGCCTTACCACTTGGATTTCTAGTAATACCATTTGGATATCTTTCTAGCATTCGATTACATATATTTTGTAGCTTCTTTTGTGGACGATCCCTCATTTCAACATTTTGAATGTTGTTTGTAGCAAGGAATATTTTCTCTGCTTCATCTGAATCAAAAGATTTTACAGGATGAACATTTACAATCAAAACTTGATTAAACTTATCATCTTTTTTAGATATTTCCTTGATCGATTCAACGCGATGTTGACCATTAACAACACACAATTCTTCATCTTCAGATTCCAAAATATCAATTACACCTTCCAAACACTTTTTATCCAAACTAACATCTATAAGAGACTGTACATGTACTTGATTCAAAGGCCGGTTGTAATACCAATGTATAAGATTTGGTACTAGTTGTTTTGAATTAGATGCATAAACCTTAACACCATCTGGACGAACATAAATAAGTTTTCCAAGAAAACGATGATCAATACTTTCTTCTTTTTCAGAAAGGAGATATTTTAGATATTCTATTTCACCTTGTTGTCTGTTATTGAGCATTTGAAGTTGTTGAAATTGTTCATCAATGTTCATTTTGTTTTTGTTTTGTTTTTAAAATCAAAATAATATTTAGTTTCAAATTTATTTAAACAAAAAATACCAATTATAATTAATAGTAAAATAAAATGGAAATTGTAAAGACATACGTAAAGTCTGATAATGGAAAGAAAATTATCTTGTTTCAAGGAAAGAGAAACTCATTCAGGTGTAGGCAACGTTGTAGAATGATGAATGGACAAAAGTGTCGTCCATTGAGATTTGTAAGTTATAAGGAAACTATGAAGCAAATTAAAAGAGGAAATACGGAAAAGGTAATCGGTCCCCTTGAATTTAATACAATGTCTAAATTGTAAATAATCTAAAGATATTTTATTTAGTAATAAAAATGAACTATGTACAACTAATTGAACTTATTCAACAAGAACGCATTAAAAGGATAAAAGAAATGGAAAGAATTTATAAAATATATTATCCTTGGTAATTTTTTTTAAATTTGATTTTTATCATAGATTTAATAATAAATAAATTAAATCTACTTAGAATGGGAATTATGGAAGATTATTCAACTGTTGATATTGAATCTCAACGGAGACATGAACAACAAAAACGTATGATGGAACAAAAAATAAAAAATGATGAAAAATTGGAAAGATTATGCAAAAACATTTGCTTGATTTGTGGTTGGTCTTTAGTGATTGTATTGTTTATGTATATTATCATGATGGAATTCCATTGTACTAAATGTTAATCGAAAACACTAAAGAGAATCATTGAAAGATGACGTAGTGCCATCAAAATATTATGTTCTGTTGAAAAATGTTCTTTAAACGCAATCAATACCTTGATGTCTATATTTTCTGAAAACTTAAAAGGATTATTTTCCAACCATTCATTTCTTTTTGTTTCCCCCGCTACATAGCCTATTTCTTTTTCTATTTTTTCAAATTCTTCATCTCTTTTTTCTGTCCACAATTTAGTTTGATGCTGATGCATTTTAATTAACTTTGTTGCTTCATCAAATGCCCAACTCATTATAAACAATAATAGATCTTCTATATATTTAATATCAAACTTAACCAGTTCCCCCACTCTTTTTACTGATATTTCAGGTGTTATGATACCTTCATAACCTGTACTTCTCCAATTAAGGTGATTATCTTCAAGTACGCTAAATACCAAATCATCTTTTAGACAATTGCGAAAGAATTCCGCTTTATGAAGATCGTTCTTCAAATCGTATTCCTCCATCTCTACATCAGTAAACATCCTAAATATTCAGACGACAAAGAACCCTGTGTGTCAAATATACAGAAAATATGATAAATCCTTTTCCAAAAGTTCTTCTATTTATTCCCCAGTGATAAAGTATTTCTTTTAACATGTTTGTTATGATAAAAAAAATTATTCAAATTTTAAAATATTATTTTAGTATTTGTATTAGTATTTCAGGATAAATCGCTTTTGATGAATTCTTGAGCAAGATATTCAGCATATTTTTCACCTATACTAGTAATTTTGTACAATGATTCAGTAAGTTTTATAGACTTTATTGAAAGAATGTTTTTTGCTTTTTCATCTTCTGTTAGATCAAAATCAATTGAACTATACAGATGATGATACCGCGACTCAATACCCTCCTTAAACAATGAACCATCCAAATGAACAGCAAATGTAAAGAATTGTGGAGAAAGTTGTTCTGAACAGTGAACTGCTCCATGTGCTGTACCAGTCGGAGGTTCATTTGGATCAAACCCCTTCAAGTATGAAATTACATCATTGTGACCTGTAAATTCATATTGGAGACCAAACATGATAAACCCTAATGCATTATTCGGGATCTTCAAAGGGCCATTTCTAGGGTAGACAGTATTATCTGATTCTAGATTTTCTTCTGAGTTTCTGAAAATGTAGGCTTGGTTATCAGGAGCAATACTTCCATCTTCCTTTTTCAACATAATTTGTACTTGTAAATGAGGACCCCCCGCTTGTTCTATAGCTTTTTCATACCCAGGTTTGAGACCAGTGATTCCAGTAAGTGAAGACATTTTAGATCTTCTCTTTAATGTTTACTATCTTTAATAAACACTATTCAAATTTGAATAATATATTCCATATTAGTAGTAATAAAGATATTCAATAATGAACAAATCTCAGAGTGTTCCTGTGAAACTTTGCGAGATAGATGTCAATCCTATGAGAAAATCATCGAGCATTTCTGACTTAGATGAAACATCGCCTGAATTCTTCTATGAGGATTTCTTTGAAGGGGATGGCCCTCTTGGGATAAAGTTTGTAGATGTAAATGGAGAAACCCTTGTTAGGTCTATTACAAGTGGAACAGTCGCTTCAGAATACTATGGTCTTAAAACAGAGATGATTCTTGTTGGTATAGGTACGAAAGATGTTAATAAAAAGTCTTTTACAAAAAAAATGAAAATGATTGAAGATGAATGGGAACAAAAAAATATGATCTATCTTAAATTCAAGAAAAAAGTTTACGGAGAAGTGATGCAGATTTTGAATGAACATGATTTATTAAAATACTATGATGATTTTGTTGATTTGGGAGCAAAAAGCCTTCAAGATTTTGAATATATAGAACATGAAGATCTTTTAAAAATGAATTTTTCAAAAGATGAAATTAAAAGATTCCAAGAAATAAATCCTGAAATATGAAAAATGAAAATAAAAATGATATTTTTTTACATACGTCCGGGAGCTTCATACATCGGAGTCATCTCTCTTTTTCTACGTTGTCCAGCATTTGTCCGAGTTAAGCGACCTTCTTCTGGGATAAAATTACCTTCATTATCATTCATTCTTCTACCAAAATTATCAAAGTCAGGTCCTCTTCTCATACTACTTTGATAAGGTGGAATAGCCATCATAGATCTTGATTGAGCCATAGGTCTTGATCTTGACCTTGATCTGGATCTGGAACGTGGTCTTGACCTTGATCTGGATCTGGAACGTGGTCTTGACCTTGATCGAGACCTTGAACGCGGTCTGGACCTGGATCGTGACCTTGACCTTGATCGAGACCTTGAACGCGAACTGGATTTCTTTTTAGATTTAGATTTGGATTTCTTTTTAGATTTTCTCATCCCGGGTGCTTGATCCATTGGTAATCCAGGATTTGCATCACGCATTTTTTTTCTCATTTCCATAAAAAATTTTTTATCTGATTCTGTTGGATAAATATTCATAACTATATATTATATAGTATTTTTTTTATCTGTTAGTTGAATATTCTTTTAGAAGAAGTCCAAATCGCATTGAAATGTGATTTTCCCATTCAGTTGGTACAATCTTCACATATCTTGCGTTCAAAGGCGTACCAATGCTAACTTTCCTTTTAGGATTAATATATTTTTCATTGATATAATTATCTGCATCTACCGCACTACATTCAAATTCCCCACAATTTGTCCACATAACTTTATCATCTGAAATAAGAAACATCAATTTAGTAACCTGCTGACCACATTCATAATTATATCTTGCCATGTTGATAAATCCTCTAATTTCTTTTTGCTCTTTAAGGTCAATAATCATCCATTGCTTTTTATCATTTATTTTAGCAGCCCAACATCCATTACTATCCAAGCATGATTTTGCGTGTGTTTTACCAATAGGATCATCATTCCATGTACTTGAATATCCTCTATCATATTCAGGTGGATTAACAATTATAACTCCTCTTTCATCATGGATACTTTT
>MDTD01197068.1_pt1 | contig 29529 bp, 19 predicted proteins | sample 811221 | NCBI WGS metagenome assembly MDTD01 (sample SAMN05326646, study PRJNA326480) | marine metagenome | isolation source: seawater | place: Pacific Ocean: South West | collected 2011 | reverse complement strand
TGGTGTTGATTTGCAAAAGGTTAACGGTTCCGGAAAAGACGGTAGAGTATTAAAATCAGATGTTGTAGACTATATCGCTGCCGGATTTAATGCAGGTGATATCGCTCAAGGATGGGGTGGTACAAGAGAGGAGTCTTCACAGAAAATGAAAGCTTTACGAAGAAAAATTGCTGAGCGATTGGTGTCTGTTAAGCAAGAAACGGCCATGTTAACTACTTTCAATGAAGTGGACATGAAGCCAATTATGGATATTCGTAAGCAATACAAAGAGAAGTTCAAAGAAACCCATGGAGTAGGAGTTGGGTTTATGTCATTTTTTACAAAAGCGGTTACCGAAGCACTTCGTCAGTTTCCTGATGTAAATGCAATGATTGATGATGATCATATTGTTAGTTTTGACTACGCTGATATAGGTATTGCAGTATCTTCACCAAAGGGGCTAATGGTTCCAGTATTGCGTAATGCTGAACAAATGAGTTTGGCTGAAATTGAAGCTGAAATAAGAAGGTTAGCGTTAAAAGCAAGAGATGGCAAATTAACCATTCCTGAAATGACTGGAGGAACATTTACAATTACCAATGGGGGTGTTTTTGGTTCTATGCTATCTACACCAATAATCAACCCGCCACAGTCTGCAATTTTGGGAATGCACAACATCGTTGAGCGGCCAGTAGCCATTAATGGAAAAGTAGAGATCCGTCCTATTATGTATGTAGCATTATCTTACGATCACAGAATTATTGATGGTAAGGATTCGGTAGGATTTTTAAAGACAGTAAAAGATTACTTAGAAAATCCAGTGAGTTTATTGTTTGGAGGAAAGTCTCCTGAACAAGTCTTATTAGGGTTGTAGTAGTATGAATTTTTAATAGAAGCCCAGCATTTGCTGGGCTTTTTTTGTTTAAAAAGATTAGTATCTTTGCCGCTTCATTTGGGTTAATATCAGAGGGGTAAAACTGAATGAAAAAAAACAGCAATTAGTGTATCTTTTTCATAAAAGATGCATTATTGTTTTGATTGTAGAATAGTCTAATTATGAAAAAGGTATTTTTATTATTTGTAATTCTTGTTAGTGTTTGCACTAAAACGGAAGCTCAAGATGAAATATGGTATTTTGGAACAGGTAAAGATGGATTAGACTTTACGACTGATCCACCAACTGTTATTTCAATTCCATCAGGTGGGCCGCCAGCTGGTTTTTATGAGTGTAATGCAAGTATTTCTGATGGTTCAGGTAACTTGCTGTTTTATACTGACGGTTTGCGTATTTTGAATAGAAACCATGATATCATGCCAAATGGAGATGGTTTATCTGGGCCAAATGAGCCAGGTGGACAAACTGGCTCTAGTTCGCAAGGCGTAATTATTGTTCAAGACCCAGGGAACTCAGATAGATATTATGTTTTATATGCCGATTGTATTCATAATGCTTTCTCCGATGGCTACAGGTATTCAGTTGTTGACATGACTTTAGATGCTGGTAATGGAGATGTTGTTCCAGGTTTGAAGGATTTAATCATTTTGAATGGTTCTCCAGGAAATCAAGCTTCAGAATTTCTGAACGCGGTTTGTTATCAAGGAGTAACTTGGGTTCTTTCTCATAGTGTTGGAACAGATGAATTTATGGCACATAGAATTGATGCATCTGGAATTGATTTAACACCTGTTGTTTCCTCAGTTGGTCCAACCTTTACGCAGCAAGGTAATAACAGAGGAACGATTTCATTTAGTCATGCTGGGAATAGGTTCGCAATGGCATCTGGCGGTTTAGGAGTATATATGTTTGACTTTGATGTTACTACAGGTGTAGTAAGTAATATGACAACCATTGAAACAGGTGCAAGTCATTTTTACGGAACTGAATGGTCTCCGGATGATTCAAAAATTTATTTTTCCAGATTTATATCTGGAACAGGATCCGGATTATCGCAATATGACATCGCAACATCTTCTATTCATAATTATGCCGGAGGTACATTAGGAAGCCTTAGGTTGGCGCCTGACGGTAAAATATATGCTGCTCCTGGAAATCCTCCAGGTACGTCATTATCAGTAATAAATAATCCAGATGGACTTGGTGCTGCTGCTAATTATGTTCAAAATCAACAGACAGGTTTCAGTGGGGGTTGGATTTTATTAGGGTTACCAGATAATTTTCTTTGTAATGAGGTTATAGTATGTGAAATAGATCCTGTTTTAGATCAATGCGACACGGACGATTCTTTTCAATTAACGGCCACTCCAGAGGGGGGTACTTTTGGAGGTGGGGCTTATGTCACCTCTGCCGGTATGTTTGATCCTATCGCTGCTGGAGAAGGGACACATTGGGTGACCTATGATAATGGTTGCCAAGAGCCTGATAGTATTCAAATAACGGTTAATTCATGTTGTCCTGATACTACATTATCCAATACGATTGCAGCTATTTGTGTTGACGAAATAGCGGATTTAACAACCTATGAAGTTACAAGCGATGCAGGTACCTGGTCAATAATTAACACTCCATCGGGTTCAAGTCCAGCTACTATAACAGGAGAATCTGTTTTTGATGCAACGGGAGCTGATGCAGGTATTTACAGAATACGATTCACCTTAGATGGTTCTCCTTTAGAAAATTGTCCCGATTCAGCCGAAAGAAATATTGTTGTCAATGAAAAACCAGTGGTTGCGCTAACCGGTGGAGAATTTTGTGCCGGAGACTCTATACTTTTAGATGCCGGAAATCCAGGAGCGACGTATCAGTGGTCAAATGGGGGGACAAGTCAAACAGAATACTTTAGTACAGTTGGCCCTCACAAGGTAATTGTAACGCTTTCAGGCTGTGTAGATTCTGCTGAGGTATCGCTTACTGTTAATGAAAATCCAAATGTTTCTATTACTGCACCGTCAGCAAGTTGTGATAATGATTCTCCAGAAAATTTAATAGCTACACCAGAAGGAGGTCAGTGGTACATAAATGATATTGTTGTATCTGATCCTGCGCAATTTAATCCGAGCTCTTTGGGAGATGGATCTCATGAGATAAAGTATGAAGTTACCAATGGTAACGGTTGTTCTGATGTTGATTCAATTAGTCATGTAATTAATGCTGCTCCTGAAATTACAAACATGCCATCAACTGCTTTTTTGTGTGCGAGTCAGTCTGCTATAACATTATCTGCTGATCCAGCAGGAGGCCAATGGTATATAGATGATGTTGCTTCTTCCGACCAGTTTGATCCTGGTGCTTTAGGTTTGGGCGATCATGAGGTTAAATATGTTGTTTCAAGTGGTGCTTGTTCTGATTCTGATTCGGTTACTATATCTGTAAATGATGCCCCGAATGTAGTTATTAATGAGATACTTTCAAATTGTGATAATCAGGACGTTGAGACCTTAAGTGCTTCGCCGGATGGTGGACAATGGTATCTTGACAATGTTCCTTCGTCGAATCAATTTAACCCTGCTGCGTTAGGTGCAAACACTTATAACATTAAATATGTGTTTTCCAACGGAAGCGGATGTTCAGATTCTGATTCCGTAAGTGTTACCATTAATGTTGCTCCTACAGTTGATTTAGGTCCGAGCACATTCTTCTGTACAGGAGATTCTGTTTCGTTAGACGCAGGTCCTGGATTTAGTGATTATGGTTGGTCAACAGGTGACTCTAGCCAGGTTGTTTTTGTTAATTCACCAGGTCCCGTTACTGTAGTGGTTACTGATCCTAACGGCTGCGTCGGAACGGACCAAGTACAGGTTTCTGCAAACGATTTACCTTCGGTTGATTTGGGAGGCTCTATTATAGTGTGTGAACAAGATTCAATTACTTTGGATGCGACTCACCCTGATGCATTTTCGTATGTCTGGCTTCCTGTTAATGAAACAACTCCAACAATTAGAGTGAGTTCTGAGGACTCAACGTATTCGGTTACAATAGTAGATAATGATGGATGTGAATTTACGGACTCTGTTCAGATTTCTCAAGAGGATCTCCCCACTGTTGATTTAGGTTCAGATACTATAATATGTGATAATGTGACTACGGTTTTGGATGCAGCTTCTGGTTCCGATGTTTTGTATACATGGCTCCTGGATGGAATTGTAATCTCAGGTGAAAATTCCCAAACACTTGAAGCGGACTCTGGTGAATATGTTGTAACGGTTTCTACCGAAAATGGATGTGAGAGTAGTGACACTGTAAATATTGATAATCATCAATTGCCGAATATTACTTTAGATGCCGAATATGAGTTTTGTCAATTTGATAGCGTTGAGATTGATTTGGGGAGTATTGGTGTGTCCTATTTATGGAGCACAGGAGATACTACTCAATCCATCTGGGCAATATCCAGTGGGACTATATCTGTGGAGGTTACAGATGCAAATTCATGTATCGTTTCTGGTAATACTTCAGTAATTGAAAATCTTGTTCCTGTAGTAAATTTAGGAAGTAATGATTCTGCATGTACTGGTTTAGAGATTGAATTAGACGCAACTGTTTTAGGAGGTGTAACTTACGTTTGGAGCGATGGAGAAACGGGTCCTGTATATAATTTGGTTGGTCCAGATACTCTATCGGTAATCGTAACAGACGATAAAAATTGTGTGGGTTATGATACAATTGAAGTATTGGAATTGGATTCTCTTGTTTTAACATTTGATCCAGAGGGTAACCAGGTTTGTGAAGGTTCTGAAGATGAAAATCCTTTGGACGCAGGATCTTTTGAAGAAGCTGAATACATCTGGACTCTTCCTGATGGAACTACAGAAACTGGTCAGTCGATTGTGCCTTTGTTGGACGGGTGGTACATTGTAAATATTACGGATCGATTTAACTGTAAAGGGCAAGATTCTGTTTTGAATATTGTGATTCCTGTTCCTAATATTGATTTGGGACCTGATACTAGTTTTTGTTCTTTAGGACAGGAAGTGGATACGGTTCGAATGAATTTTTCTCAAAATGTTCCTGGGGATATTTCTTGGGAGGATGAATACGGTAATACCGATAACAACAGTGTAAATGATACTTTGTTCATCGCAACGAGTGCTCCAATTTGGATTTCTGGTCTTTTTGTCGATAGTGCCTCAGGATGTTCTCATAGAGATACGGTTTATTTGGATGAAAAATGTGAAGAAACTGTCCTGACCTTTCCTAATATTTTTGTTCCAAACGGTACTAATAATACAACGTTTCGACCAATTGAATTGACGGATGAAGTTTTACAAAAGTTACTTAACAATATTTTATGGAGTAATTTTGAAGTTTACAACAGATGGGGTATTCGAGTATTCCAGAGTGAAAATACGCTGCCTCGATGGACAGGTCAATTTGAAAACAGACCTGTTCCTACAGGTACATATTATTGGATATTCAGATACAAAGATTCTTCAGTAAAAATCCATAGCCTCAATGGATTTGTTCAGGTATTGCATCAGTAAATGTAAATAAATTACTTTTCCGAAGGACCTTTATGAAAGTAGCAATTGTTGGTGGTGGAGCAGCCGGTTTTTTTGCAGGACTATCGGTTAAAAAGCATCATTCTAATGCCGATGTATTTATATTGGAAAAATCCAGTAAACTTTTGAGTAAGGTGAAAATATCAGGAGGAGGAAGGTGCAATGTTACTCACGCCTGTTTTAAAGCAAGTCAGCTGGCTAAATATTATCCAAGAGGATCAAAAGAGCTCAAAAAAGCTTTTTCTGTGTTTAATGTTAACCATACTATTGCTTGGTTTAAGGAGCGTGGAGTTGACCTAAAAAGAGAATCCGATAACAGAATGTTCCCTGTTACCAATACATCAAATACAATTATTAATTGTTTTTTAGATGAGGCAAGAAAGCACAACTTAAAGATTCAAAAAGACACTTTTGTTACTCGAATTGCTCAAGAAAAAAGACAAGTTAAATTGACTATTGACGGTTTTGATCACCTTTACGACAAGGTGATTATTGCTTCGGGAGGAACTCCTAAATTAGAGGGTCTCGATTGGATGAAAAAAATTGGTCATTCCATAGTAAGTCCACTGCCCTCCTTGTTTACGTTTAATATGCCAAACGAGGGAATAACTGCTTTACAAGGTCTTTCTGTTAAAAATGTTATCATAAGGGTTCAAGGAACTAAATTAGTTCAAGAAGGTCCTTTACTCATTACGCATTGGGGTATGAGTGGTCCTTCTGTTTTGAAAACATCGGCATGGGGAGCCAGAGATTTAGCAAAATTAGGTTACGATTTTAAAATTCAAATAAATTGGCTTGGAATTTCAAATGAGGATGAAGTTAGAAAGATATTAAATCGTCATTGCTACAATTACGATAAAAAGAAAATAGAAAATTCAAACCCATTTCAAATCCCTTCTCGATTGTGGAAGTTTTTAATTGTAAAGTCTGAATTGGATGGACAAAAAATTAATCATGAATTGAGTAATAAGGAAAAAAATAAATTAATAAATACTCTGTTGAATGATGTTTTTCAAGTTCGAGGAAAAACAACATTTAAAGAGGAGTTTGTTACATGTGGAGGAGTTGATCTAAAGGATGTAGATATAAAAACAATGCAAAGTAAGGTTTTTCCTAATCTTTACTTCGCTGGAGAGATACTTAATATTGATGGCGTCACAGGAGGATTCAATTTTCAAGCTGCATGGACAACCGCTTATATTGCAGGTCAACTGAAAAGTTAAATGAATTTATTTTGAACTCAACCAAATACTAAAATCGTCAGCTTCAATCAAAAGAGTTCCTCCTCTTTGATTTGTATTTTGTATGTGATTTTCTACTTTTTTTAAAGCGGATCCAATTGGTATCCAGGCTTCTTCACGAAACAATATATCCCATTTTTTTTGTTGAGTAATGTTTACTAAGTGAATGTATTGTTGAATTATTTTAATTTCATCTGAAAGTAATGTGTTTTCAGAATTTGTTTTGTGTAGTTTGTATCTGAGTACTCTGCTAAGATAACCTATGGAGGATGCTACTGACTTCGGTTCATCAAGGGCGTTTTCATATAATTTACCCAAAACATTACTCGTAAAGTTAAAACTCATTTCGTTTCGGATTTTTAGAATATCACCCTCTATTTTTTTTAATGAATTAAAATATCTTTTTTGTTTTTTAATTATTTTATCGACTAGAATTCTAGAAAGTGAGCTTATTGCAAAGAAGAAGAATGATAGATGTAAAATAGCCCCAATCTTATGTCCTTTTCCTACGATTTCCATTGGAACGAAGAATTTTTCAAATAAAAGATACAAGGGATATATTTGTGACATCGACAATATGATGTATAGTGAAAAGCTTAATAAAACCGCTTTTCCATGTTTCTTTTTAGGCATTATTGGTAACACAATGAAATAGTTAATGTAAAAAGGAAAAGCATAAATTAAAACACTGCCGAGATCAATAAACCATTTTTTTTCAGAAAGGCACAATTGTATTGAAACGCATGTTGTCCAAAAAAGAACATGACCAAAAAGGATATGCCAAAATTTATTTTTCATCTAACTTTAAATTAAGAGTAGATATAAAATTATCGGGATATTGTTTTAAGAATAGATTGAATTTTTTTGGGTAAATTATCTCAAGTCTTTTCTTTAATTTTTCTAAATTTTTATTTAGGTCTCCTGATGTGTTGTTCCGATTTGTCATATTTCGAATAGAAACAGAAATATCATTATTTTGTATTGAGCATTTCACCGTAATAAAACCTTCATCTGATACATCTCCACATTTGAAAACATTCTCAATCAGAGGAAGAATAAGCAGGGGTTCTATATACAATTGATTTTCATCAATTTCAGGAAATTCAATGGAAACAGGAACAGAGTATCTTATTTGTTGAAGGTTGATGTAATTTTTTAAAAAGTTTAATTCATGTTGAAAATCGATTTTAATACCTCCTTTCATTTTAGAAGAGGCTGTAATCAGCTGATTAAAGTTTTTGATAGCATATCCAGTTTGAGCAGAATTAGTCAGAGCCAGCCCATTTATACAACCTAATGTATTAAATAAAAAATGGGGGTTAATTTGTGCTTTTAGAAAATTTAATTCAGAGGTTTTTAATTCGTTTGTTCTGAAATATTTTTTTTGCGTATTTACAATAAGAAAGTTTAAATATCTCCAAGTAAAACTAACAGAAAAAAAAATAAAATTAGCACCAATAAACCCGGATAAATAAGCATCTGGAGTTTGGTTAAATAAGTTGCTAAATCCCGACCAAACCCACCAAAGTCCAATACAGTGTACAACAGAAATCAGTACTGTGAAAGCTATAAATAAAGTATATCTACTAGATTTGAAAAAGAGAGGGAATAATATACTATAAATAGAGTAAAAGTACATTATATGAAACAAAATTACTAAGGGACATGTCAACCAAAAGTATGGGTTTTCGTGTCGAGTGGGCAATTGAAAAAAAATAAAAATGATGGCAATTTTAACCATCCAAAATCCAATGTGATATCTTATGTTAATTTTATTCAAATTGAATTGAGTCTTGATTTAATAGAATCTGAAAACATTTGTAAAAACGGTTGAGTTCCTTTAACTGATAGAATTAACGGACATACAAAATTTTTTTTGTCATGGATTATATCATTGTCGTTCAGAATTAGGTATTCAGAGTTGTGTTTTTTTGCAATGGAGTCAGTTCTTTGTAAAAATTGGTTTCGATTTGGTTGATCGGCAATTGAGGGCCAATATGCAGGACTTTCATATAAAATTAATTTAATTTCGTGCTTACCACATAGGGTAAATATTTTGGTTAAGTATGAAGCTCTTTTCGGATCCCAAGAAAACAATTGCCTCTTTTTATAAAGTTCATAATATATCGAAGAATCGGTTAATTCAGTTACATTTAAATTTCCGCTGAATATTAGATGCTTTGGTGCGATATATCCATCGGGTTTTTTATGAAATTCATTATCAGGATGAGCAATATGTCCATCTTTGAAATAGGCTCGGCTTTTATCTTGTAGGTAGTGTTTAAATCCTTGAACAGCATTGAATGTTTTATAACTATTGTAATAAGCAAACCTCATAAAAGGAAATCTGGATTTTTCAAAATAGTCAGGATCCATATCTTTTACGACTTCAGATACTATGGAATCTTTCAAATACGGAGCAAATCGATAGGTGTGAAATGAATTGAATCGTGCGTCAAAACTTTCGGGTGTAACATAAAGGTAAATTTGTTTTGGAGCTTTATTGGCTTTTAAATAAAGGTAGAGGTGAAGATAATTATCGGCAAAGTCTGTATGTCTTAGAGCGTAATTGTATGACTTTATTTGTATTAAAGAATCAATTTTAGAAGCGTCAACGGTAAAGAGGGGTTCACACGGTCCATGAAATAGAATGTCGTAATCTAAATTGCCCTTCATTACATTGGACAACTTGATGTTTCTGTTTTCTTGAATGAGAAATGAAAAAAGTTTATCAAAGCAGAATAATCCTGATATGATTATTGATGTGGCAATGATTATTTTTTTCATTTTTTACCGCTCTGTTTTAATGTTCTGTTTTTGAAGTAATTTGATTTTTCAAGATTAAGCAGCCATTCAACATCTAAATCCCAGTTGGCTCGAAGAGTTATGCTTTGGTTGTACCAATAAACTTTTTCAGGTTGCTCTTTTTTTAAATAATTTCCAGTTGTCCATTTTTTATCGTTGTTATCATCTAAAATGTATTTAAGTTTATAGTTACCTGCTTTAGCCCCCTCTAAAATAAGTTTACCTTGATTTTTTTCTATTAAAACTTCTTTCATAAAGTTCTCCTCAAAATAAACTTGAAGTATTCCATTGTTTGTAGCTCCAATGAAATTATAATCTATTGTCAAGTTGCCGAGTGAACTATTTGAAGCAGTTGTGAAATTATGTTGTAAAGTGTCTTTATTGTTTTCTCCAAAAATTGATTGAACTGCATTCGGTAAAATGAAAAGTGTATATTTTGAATTTTCTTTTAGTTCAAAATTAAGCTGGAATTTTTTTAAGCTTTTTTCGATACAACTTATGGGGGCAAAAATTGTATCTCTGCTTTCTACAAGAATAATTTTAGAGGTATCATAAGAGGATATGGGTTGAGAGAATGTAAAATGAAAAGGTTTTTTATAATAATCTCCAATTTTTTCAAAATTATTGTGTGTTGACAGAGATTGAGATTTCATTTCTTTTCGATTTGAAAGTTGGTAATGTAAGGTGTCCTTTATTCCGTCAAAATTAATAACCAATGTAACAGAATCTAATGACTCTAAATTGGAACTCCATACGGTTAGCGAGTCTTTGGTTTTGTTCCAGTCCAAAATTTTCCAATCTTTTTTGAAGTTTTTATTCAAAATATTAATTGAAAATTTCTGAACGGGTAAATTGAATTCAAAATCAAATTTACCTCTAAAACTGCAACTGCTTCCAGTTAAAAATTGTCTTTTATCTTCTCCTGAAAAGGCACGCAATACTATTTTAGAGGTATCTTTTTCTTCAGATATGTTGATGGGTGTGTTTAAAAATGCAATTGATTCATTTGGTAAATCGTACAAAAAATTACTGTTGTTGTCATTCAAATAAAAGACTTTATATCTTCCTTCAGCCAAATTGGTAAAATGAAAATGACCGTTTTGGATTTTAGCAAAGTACGATGGTATTTTTTTTAATGGAGTTGAGTCTTTTACATCTTTATACAAGTGAACCATTCCTTCTGATAGCTTTTTCATGGACTCTGCATCATATATATCTCCGTGAAATGAAAGGCTGTCTATAAATTTTCCTGTACTGAAAATCAGTAGGTTATCTTGAAGAGGGTTCCCTTCGTTTAAGTCTTTGATTCCTTTTCCCAAAAAAATACTGTAAGTGGTATTGGGCTGAAGTAAAGTGTCGAATGTCAATGTAAGTTTTTTTCCAGATAATTTATATGTTGGTTGTTTTTTAACAGGGGGAGAGATTAAAAGCTCTTGATTTAAGCTGGATAATGTTACATATTCATCAAATTTCCATGAAATTTTTTTACCGTTGAAGTTGACATCAAAACTATGGGGATTGGACTCAACAATCTGTGGAGGAATATTATCTTTGTTGCCTCCAGTTGGAGAACCTTTTTGACCACAATTCCATAGTAAAATAGAAAGGGATATTATGAGGTTAAATTTCCAAAAAATCTTTGCTTTTCTTAGCATTTCACTAAGATAGGGAGAATCGTTCAGAGAGAAAGAAAAGGCCCCCTTGAAAATATTCTTAGGAGCCTTTATAAAACAGGATAAGGTCGATTGAGATGAACCAATAATAATGCCAAATATTTTAAACTCAATCATACACTTTTGATATTGTGTATCTTTACAGTATGAGTTTTCTTATTCGGAAAAAGTTGTCTGACATACCAGAATCGATTTATCCAGTCATGACTGATTTGGCGGTAAAGTATAATGCAATTAATCTGGCGCAAGGTTTTCCTGGATACAGAGCTGATGAGGAGCTTTTAAAATTGGTGGATAAATACATATTGCTTGGAAAAAACCAATATGCACCAATCATGGGTGTTTTGGAGTTGAGAACAAATTTAGCCAATAAAATCAGTGAAATTTATGGTCGTGTGTATAATCCAGGTACCGAAATTTGTATTACTGCTGGTGCTACTCAGGGGATTTTTACAGCAGTAAGTGCAATAGTAAATAAGGATGATGAAGTTATAATAATTGATCCAGCGTTTGAATCGTATGAACCTGTTGTTAAATTTAATGGGGGAAAGGTTAAAAGAAGTCCCCTGAAATCAGAGACTTTTGAAATTGACTGGAAGGATATTCAATCCAAAGTGACTGATAAAACTCGTATGTTAATCATTAATACTCCACAAAACCCAACCGGTAAAGTTTTTTCCATTGAAGACATTCAGAACCTTAGAAAAATAGTTTCCAATACGAATATTATTGTCCTTTCAGATGAGGTTTATGAACACATTGTTTTTGATGGAAAAAAACATGAAAGTATATCAAAGTACCCTGATTTGGCAGAACGGTCCATTCTAGTTTACTCGCTGGGTAAAACGTATCACATCACAGGATGGAGATTGGGGTATGTTTGCGCTCCTGAAGAATTAATGAAGGAGTTTGTGAGGGCTCATCAATATCAAGTTTATTCAGTATCTACTCCTTTACAATATGCTGTTTCTGAATATTTATTGTTAAAAGAAAAGTATTTAGAACTGTCTCAGTTTTTCCAGGAAAAAAGAGATTTTTTCTTGAAGTGCTTAAAAGGAAGTAAGTTTGTCCCGTTGGAATGTTCTGGATCTTATTTTCAGCTATTGAATTACAGTTCAATTTCCAATGAAAATGATGTTGATTTTGCAATACGATTAACCAAAGAAAATAAAGTAGCCTCTATACCTATATCTGTTTTTTATGAAGATAAAAGACAAAGTCATTTGCTTCGGTTTTGTTTTGCAAAAGACTTAGAAGATCTTGAGCGTGGTGCAGAGAAATTACATAAGTTTTAAAATAACTCTCTTAAATTAACTTTATGAAATTTATTGCCATCATTCCTGCACGTTATGCTTCAACCCGATTTCCCGGAAAGCCATTGGTTAAAATAAATGAAAAACTTATGGTTCAGCATGTTTATGAAAGAGTACTAAGTTCTGGTTTTTTTAAAAAAGTTATCGTGGCCACTGACGACGATCGAATTCAATCTGAAGTCTTGAATTTTGGAGGAGAAGTAATAATGACCAAAAGTAATCATCAGAGTGGAACCGATCGTTGTGGGGAAGCAATCGAAAAATTAAACGAATCTTTTGATGTAGTTGTAAATGTTCAAGGGGATGAACCATTTATTCATTATTCACAATTGGAAGAATTAATAAATGTATTTAAAAATACTTCAGCTCAAATTGGAACTTTAAAAAAAGAACTTATTCATACTGAAGATGTATTGAATCCTAATGTTGTTAAAATTGTTTCAGATTTAAGTGGAAAGGCATTATATTTTTCCAGGAATCCAATTCCATATGTAAGAGACTCTGAAAGATCAGAATGGTTGAATAAACAAAAATATTACAAGCATATTGGATTATATGGATATCGCTTCAATGTTTTGAAAGAGCTGGTTCGATTGAAACCCTCTGAACTTGAGTTGAGTGAATCCTTGGAACAATTAAGATGGTTAGAGAATGGTTATCAAATATTTGCAGCTGAAACTAAGTACGAAAGTTTAGGAATAGACACTCCAGAAGATTTGTCTAAAATTATATAAAAACAGAGGATCTAATACCATTTTTAAATTCTACGTGTTAAGCTACCTTTATAAATCCATGATTAATCTCGTGCTTTTTTCCTAAATTAGTAACCACTATCGGACCAATTAAACATCCTTAATGTTGGATTTTAACGTTTTGAAAAATCACACTTTATGAGTATTGAAAACGATTCCTCTTCGCTGGATCAAAAGGTGGAGAAAACAGAAGTGAAGGAAATGATCTTGAATGATTACAGGATTATGATGGAGAGTCGAGAGGCTTCACTTTTAGGAAGAAGAGAGGTACTTACAGGTAAAGCTAAGTTTGGTATTTTCGGAGACGGTAAAGAGTTAGCCCAGCTTTGTTTGGCAAAGCAATTTATGGATGGAGATTATAGGAGTGGTTATTATAGGGATCAAACTATTATGCTTGCTCTTGGAGAAGTAACACTTCAAGAGTATTATGCTCAGTTGTTTTCAGATACAAATGTAGATAACGAACCACATTCTGCAGGTCGACAAATGAATTGTCATTACGGTACACGTTTCATTAACGATGATGGAACTTGGAAAGATATGACAAAAATTAAAATCACCACAACAGATTTATCGCCTACAGCAGCTCAAATGCCAAGAATTATGGGGCTTGGGCTTGCGTCAAAATTGTTCCGTGAGGATAAAAATTTGCATCAATTTACCACTTTGTCCAATAAGGGAAATGAAATCGTTTTTGGTACGATTGGAGATGGATCAACTTCGGAAGGTATTTTTCTTGAGGCCATCAATGCTATGGGAGTTTTACAAATACCTGTGGTAATGAGCGTTTGGGATGATGGACATGCAATCTCTGTTCCTGTTGAAAAACAAACTACAAAAGGAAGTATTTCAGAGGCATTGAAAGGATTCGTGAAAGAAAATGGTTCCAATGGAATAGAAATATTAAAAGCTCGGGGATGGAATTACCCAGAATTATGTGCTGCTTATGATAAAGCTGCCAAAATTGCTCGTAAAACACATACACCAGTTTTAGTTCATGTTGTTGAACTAACCCAGCCTCAAGGTCATTCCACGTCGGGCTCACATGAACGGTATAAATCGAAAGATCGTTTGGCTTGGGAAAAGGAATACGATTGCACGGTTCAATTTAAAAAGTGGATTATAGAAAATAGTTGGGCGAGTGAAGAGGAATTGGAAGAAGTGCATAAAAATTCAAAAAAAGTTGTAAGAGACGCAAAGAATAGTGCTTGGAAAAATTACATTACACCACTCAAAGAAGAGTTGTCCGAAGTGCTAGCAATGATTGATGCCATAGCATCCAAAAGTCGAAGCAGAACCTTTATTAAGAAATATCGAGATGAATTGACTGGGCAAATGGATGTGTATCGAAACTATATGATTACCGCTGCTAAAAAAGTACTAAGACAGGTTCGTTTTGAAGATATTCCAGAGGAAAAGCAGCGTTTAGCAGATTGGTTAAATGAATCAAAAATATCAAATTACGATCGCTACAATTCTTTGTTGTATGCACATGGAGAATTTGCATCTACAAATGTTAAAGAAATAAAACCAATCTACTCCGAAGAGTCTAATCAAGTTGATGGCAGAATTGTTTTGAGAGAAAATTTTGACGCTTTGTTGGCGTCTAACCCTAAGGTTTCAATTTTTGGAGAAGATACAGGCAAGATTGGTGGAGTAAATCAAGGTTGTGAAGGCTTGCAGGATAAGTATGGAGAATTAAGAGTTTTTGATACAGGTATTCGGGAGGCAGCAATTATGGGTAAAGGATCTGGAATGGCGATACGAGGATTGAGACCCATTGCTGAAGTTCAGTATTTGGATTATCTGGTTTATGGTTTAATGACGCTGACTGATGATGTGGCATCACTGCATTGGAGAACAAAAGGAGGTCAAAAAGCTCCTATGATTATCAGAACCAGGGGGCACCGATTTGAGGGTATTTGGCATTCGGGCTCTCCTCTTGGTATGATTATCAATTCTTTAAGAGGTTTTGTTGTTTGTGTTCCAAGGAATATGACACAAGCTGCCGGTATGTATAATACGTTACTTTCCGCTCATGATCCATCATTGGTTATTGAGCCATTATTAATGTATCGTAAAAAAGAAGAATTGCCAACTAATTTAGGTGAATTCAAAGTTCCTGTTGGTATTCCTGAAATTATTGAAGAAGGAACAGATTTGACTATTGTGACTTATGGTTCTTGTGTTTCGATTGCTCAGGAATCCATAAAATCCTTACGTGAAGTGGGTATTTCCGCTGAATTAGTTGATGTTCAAACGTTATTGCCTTTTGATGTAGGTGGTAAGATTCTAAAAAGTCTACAAAAAACAAACCGTTTAATTGTTTTGGATGAAGATGTTTCTGGAGGTGCAACCGGGTTTATGATGCAACAAATTCTGGATGAACAAGGAGGTTATTTTTATCTGGATTCTGCTCCAAGAGCTTTATCTGCTAAAGATCATCGACCAGCTTATGGTTCAGATGGCAACTATTTCAGTAAGCCCAATCCTGAATCAATTTATGATGCCGCTTATGAAATGATGAATGAAGTTGATCCAGAAAAATATCCAGTTGTTTATTAAATAAAGTTATATTGCTCTTATTTTAAATTAGAATTCATTGAATAGTTCTATTAGAAAAAAATTGATTGCTCTTCACTATAAAAAGCAATCCATTCACTTGGGGAGCTCTTTAAGTTGTATCGATATTATTTCATCGATATTGTTGGAATTAAAAATACCATTCAGAGATTTTATTTTATCTAAAGGTCACGCGTCAACAGCGTTATATGTCTGTTTGAATGAATTGGGTGTAATTTCAAATTCTTTGCTTGATTCATATTACGAAAACGGAACTCATTTAACTGCGCATCCCATTTTTGAAAGTGGTTTTGTCGATTTCAGTACAGGATCTCTCGGTCATGGAATTTCTCTAGCCGCAGGAAAATGTATGGCTAGAAAATTTCAAGAAGTCGAAGCTCCAGTTTTTTGTTTGGTTTCAGATGGTGAGATGAATGAGGGTTCAGTATATGAAGGAATTAATTTCGCGGTTCAACATAAACTAAATAATTTGTACGTGATTGTTGACAATAATGGTTTTCAGGGTTTAGGACATGGAAGTGAAGTTTTGGGTGACTTGACTCAAACCTTTGCAACAAGGAAAGGCTTAAATTATGTAGAAATTGATGGTCACAACTCTTCTGAAATAAAAATAGCGCTTAATTGTACATCCAGTTATCCAACCTTAATTAATGCTAAAACAATAAAAGGAAAAGGCGTCGACTTTGCCGAGAACGACAATAATTGGCACTATAACAAGTTGTCGAGGGAACAATATCATAATGCATTATCCAAATTGTAATGTCAAAAGAGAATTCAGAAAAAATATTAATTCTTGGGGCAGGTGGATTTATTGGTAAAAATTTATTCGATGGTTTTAAAGGAGATGGTCTGGAAGTTGTTGGTTCTGCTCAATCAGGTAATTTTATTCGTTTGAATATTTTAATCGATGATTGGAAAAAAATAATACTCAATGAAAATCCTACTGTGATTATAAATTGTATTGCATACGGAAATTCTCAAAATCATCAAAACAACGAGTTAATAAAGGTCATATCGTATGACTTTCCTCGGGATTTAATAAAATTTTGCCATGAGAAAATGAAGTTAAAGGCATTTATACAATTGGGTTCCAGTTCTGAATATGGATTAAATTGTTGTTATGCCGATGAAGGATTTGACTTAAAACCCAATAGTGAATATTCACTTCAAAAAGGAAGATTGAGCGAGTTTGTTCATCAATTTGCATATGAGTATAACTTTCCAGTTATATATTTCCGGTTATTTTCAGTTTATGGAGATTCTGAATCGGAAATGCGATTAATACCTACACTGTTGCGTGAAGCTAAAAAAGGCAAGTTTCCAAATTTAGGAAGTAAAGAAATATCAAGAGATTTCGTCCACGTTGATGATGTGATTGAAGTCATTAAGCTTGGAATTGAAAGTATAAATTTCGTTAAAGGCTCAATTTTTAATATTTGTTCTGGAAAAAAAATTACACTTCTTCAGTTGTGCGAAATAGTCAAATATCATTTTAAAATTAAAAGAAATCCTATTTTTGATACACGTCCTAATCACTCATGGGATATTAAAGATTGGTATGGAAATTCCCAAAAAGCACAAAAAATATTAGGATGGGAACCGAAGATGTCTTTGGAAGATTATTTTCAAGAAGAATTTAAAAAGGCATTTAACGTTAAATAAAACATTAAATATTGAATAAGGTTTCTATAATATTACCTTTATATCGACAATCTAAACAGGTTAATAAATTGATTGAAATTTATTCGTTGATTCGACAACGACATAAATCTGTTAATGAAATAATATTTGTAGTTAATAATGGCGATGAAACAACACACAGAGCGATTAAAAAAATTCAGGATGATTTTTTTAAGGTTTTATTTGTTTCCGATGGAGGATGGGGTAAAGGGATAAAAGAGGGGGTTAATCACGCCAATGGAAATTGGATTTTGTACACAAATTCAGCAAGAACACATTTTGATGATTTGAATCGATTTTTAAACGAATCAAAATTTGTTTCAAATCAACTTTATAAAGCGTGTAGAAAATCAAGGGGAATGTTAAGGAAAATGATTTCTAAAATCATGGAACTTGAATTCGCCTTTTTTTCAGGAATCCATCAAACAGATATTAATGGGACACCAAAACTGCTTGAGAAAGAATTGTTTCAAAACTTAGACTTAATAGAGGATAATGTTTTTATTGATTCAGAGCTGACATTAAAAGTAAGAAGTAGGGGTCTTTTTTTTCAGGATATTCCATTTTATAATTATCAAAGGTTGGAGGGGAAATCAACAACAAGTTCAAAAATGATTTTTTCTTTTATGATTCGACTGCCTAAAAAAGTTCGACTTTGGAAAAGTCAAATTTGAGCGATCCATTGCTGGAATTTCAAACTCAAATATCACTCGACATATCCTTTTGCATATTTTGAGAAATTGAATTCTTATTTTTACAATAAGGATGATAAAGGAATTCATAAAAGAGCTCGTAAATCAAATTTCAGATAGAGACGATATAATATTTATAACGGGTGATGTCGGACATCAGTCACTAGATGATATCCAAGATGTTTTGGGTTCAAAGTTTATAAATGCTGGTATCGCAGAACAAAATATGATAAATGTTGCTGCAGGAATGGCCAATGAAGGGTATAAGGTTTATGTATATTCCATTGCTCCTTTTTTACTTTTCAGAGCTTATGAGCAGATAAAATTGAATGTAGCCAGTAGAAATTTAGATGTCAATTTGATTTCAAATGGAGGTGGGTATGGGTACGGAATAATGGGGCCCAGTCATCATGCGATAAATGATTTAGCTCTAATTGGGGGATTAGAAAATATAAAAGGGTATATTCCTGCTTGTTCTTTAGATGTTAAAAAAATTGTAGTTGAATCTTTCAATTCGGGTCCTAAATATTTTCGATTAGGTTTAAACTCAAATAAAATTGAAAAAACAATTGAAAATGGATTTGGTAAAGTAAGCACGTCAAAAAAGGCGAAATCAACCTTTGTGAGTCTTGGTCCATTGGCACAGGAAATCTCTAGAATTGAAAAAGATTTTGATCATTTTTCATGTTTTGAATTTCCGTTTCAAAACATACCCTTTTCTTTGGAGGAGTCTGTCAGAAGAACAAAACGTTTAATTGTTGTCGAAGAACATACCAAATCTGGAGGTGTTGGAGAGAAAATGACAGCAATTCTCCAGTCGAAAAATATTGAATTTAAAATGATTCATCGATTTGCAGATCATTACCAAGGATCTTATGGTGATCAAAAATTTCATAGAGCTCAAAACGGATTAGATTCGAATTCCTTAGAAAAATTGGTGTGATTTTTCTTAGAGGGAGTTTAAATCCTTTTTAAGCAATACACCTTAAAGAGTTTGTTTTCAAGTATTTTCTCGCCTTTTATTTCTTCGTAATCTCCTCTGAATGATGGAGTATATATTATTAAATAATCTAATTGATGGTTCCTAGGCTTATATTGTTTTAGTGAAATTTTAAATTTTTCAATATATTTTTCTGGTTTCATAAAATAGCACCACATTACTTCGGTTGAACCTAAAATATTATCGGGGTATACCTTGGCTAGAGAATCTCGAGCTGCTGAGTCTTGTGAAATTACAATTTGATGATATTTTCCAATGTCTTTATATTTCTCGTATTCATTTAAAATTAATGAATCCGAGTAGCCCATAAGTTTGTATGGATGGATAAACCTTTGTGCAGACTCTTCATACATTGCTCTTTTATGAGAGCAAGAGCCTTCATAAAGGTAAACGTCTGCATGAGCTGTAAATGTAATAAGAGGCATCATATTGTTACCTCCAATCACAGAATATGGATTTTTTTCCAAAAGTTTAATAACATCTAATTCATCTTTTCCTATAGACCAAAATGAATGATTTTTATCTGCTGACTTATACGAATTAAGAAAACCAAAAACTATTGTTAATGTTGAACAGGTTAAAACGATGTTTCTAATTCGAGTTAAGTTGATTTTGTCTTTCCAAATGATAATGATATTTAGTACAAGAAATGGAAAGTAAGATGCGTAAACCCAATGATAGGGCTGTATATTATAGCCTAGAACAAATTTTAAATTGCAAAAGAAAAAAATGAGATAGTAGTTTATGAGCGATAGCATGGCCCAATTTTTCCATTTGTTCCATTTGTTAGATACAATTACCATAAACAGAAGAGAGATAGGAAAAGAATATTTTACAATTTGTAGTAGATTTGGGAAGGGTTCAAGATAGCTGTTGAAGAATTTTATAAAAACAATCCAAAACAATGGAATTAGGCAAAGTAATAAATTGAACCATTGTCTTCCATTGTTAACGAAGCGCAATAGGCACAGTGTTCCAAAAAATAGGATGCCGCTGGATGGAAAAACTTCAATTCCTTTTATTCTTTCTCTATATTCTTCTAAAAAGGCTAATTGATTAAACTCGTAAAATTTAAGCCAAAAATGGCTGGATAAAAGTAAGTATCCAAGAAGTAAAATCAGAAATTCTCGTGGTCGTTTTTTATCAAAAAATAACATTCCTGCTGTTATTGGTATAGCGAATGACCAATAGTAAAAGTATGAGTATTGCAGCCCAAGAAGAGAAATTAACAACCAAATTTGATTTTTTATCGATGAAGATTCTCTGAATATGATGAATCGGTAAATCCAAAACAGGAAAAAAACAATTGAAGACTGGCAATAAGGAAATCTTTGAGCATAACCCAAAACGAGCAGATTGTTATGGTACTCACCTAAAAGTCCGAATCCAGTAAGAAATTTTTGTATTCCAAAAACATCATCAAAATTAGAACACAATACGAGTATAGAAATACCAATTGATATTGGTATTGAATGTTTTTGAAAAAAAATTGAGATGATTTTAAAAATTAAAAAAATGGATAAGAATAAGGGAATAAGCCCTCCATAATAATAGGTTATATTAATATTTCCAACTATTTTATTGAAAAGACCTAAGTAAGAGTTGATGATGTTACCGTCAGCAAAGGATAAATGACTGTTTTCTTTTATTAATGGATCGTATCGGTAAAGAGAAGGGTGGTTTCCCGAGTAGCGGATAATTCCCGCATAGCTTAAGTTGTCTTCTGATAAACTGAAAGGTGCTTTATAGGCAAAAGGAGTAAAAAGTTTGTTTTCATCTTTTTCATATAAATTGCCTATAATGTATTGGGCATTATGTAAAATAAAAACAAAAACCAAAGTTAACCCTATTTGAAAGGATCTTTTCGATTTTAATTTAACCATAGATGTCCAAAATTTCATCTAATAAACCTATGATTTGTTCTTCAGTTTGATATGTAACGAGTTTGAGACGGTAGTTTTTTATTCCAGGTAGGCCTCTGAAATAATTGGTGTAATGTCGTCGCATTTCTAAAATCCCTAGAGTAAGACCTTTCCATTTGATGGATTCTCTTAAGTGCATTTTGGCTGCATTAACACGATCATGAATAGTTGGAGCCGATAAGTGTTCTCCGGTTTTCATATAGTGCTTTATTTCATTGAAAATCCAGGGATAGCCAATTGCGGCTCTTCCAATCATAATGCCATCTACACCGTATTCATTCTTGTATTCCAAAGCTTTTTCAGGAGAATTAATATCTCCATTTCCAAAAACTGGAATATGTAAGCGGGGATTGTTTTTTGTGTCGCGAATTAAGTCCCATTTAGCTTCTCCTTTATACATTTGTTTTCGCGTCCTACCATGTATTGAAATACCCTGAATACCAATATCTTGTAATCTTTCCGCAACTTCAACAATATATTTTGTGTCTTCATCCCAGCCCAATCGAGTTTTAACAGTTACTGGCTTTTTTGTTGCTTTAACTACTGCTTCAGTTAGTCGAACCATTTTTGGAATATCTTGTAAAATACCAGATCCGGCTCCCTTGCAAACTACTTTTTTTACGGGACAACCATAGTTTATATCGATAACATCAGGGTCAGCTTGTTCCACAATTCTGGTGGCTTCAATCATACTTTCCATATTTCCACCAAAAATTTGAATTCCTATAGGACGTTCAAAATCGTAAATATCTAATTTTTGAACACTTTTTTCTGCATCTCGAATTAATCCCTCACTCGATATGAATTCTGTATACATCATGTCGGCACCTTGCTTTTTGCAAAGCGCCCGGAAGGGTGGATCGCTTACGTCTTCCATTGGAGCCAATAAAAGAGGGAATTCACCAAGATTAATATTTCCTATATTTACACTCATAATTCACAACAAAGATACTTCAAAACTAATTGTATATGTCTTTGAGTCATTTGAAGTCCTGGCCTTTAAACAAAAAAATTGTAGCATCGATTACACTTCTTGTGTTCTCTATTCTTTTATTTAATGGCTTGTATAGTCTAATCATTCACGGAGATCTTAAAGCTCTGGAGTCCGGTTCAGTTGGAGATAAAGTCACTCAGCTCGCACAACAAAAATTAGACGCTAAAATTGATGATTTTTCTTTTTTTAAAGAAATTCAGAAACTCATTCAAGAAGTGGATTCAAAAATTCTTAATAAAGGGTTTTATATCCAGATTGGATACAATCTAATTGTATTTTTCGGACTTTCTATTCTTTTTATGAAGTTTTTTCAGGTGGACGAACTAAAATCATTAAATTTTAGAAATAAAAGTGTCGTTTTATTATTGGTGGTTCTTGTTTTAGCAATTAATGTCCCATCTATTGGAATCGACGCAACCAGTATGTTGGAATCTATTCTAGGAGAAAGTTCTCTTGATGATAAAAAAAACTTGATTTCTCAATTTATTTTATTTCTTCCCAATGCTGAGAGGGGGTGGATTGTTACGTTAATTGGTATTGCTTTAATACCCGCAATTGGAGAAGAGTTAATGTTCAGAGGTTTTCTAATGAATTTGTTGGCTCAAAAATCAAATCATCATAATGGGATTGCTGTTTCTGCATTAATTTTTGCTGTTGTTCATTTTAATTTTACGAATTTCTTTTTTTATTTCATCTTAGGTGTTGTGATGGGCTATGTTTATTATTGGGGAAGAAATTTGATTTTTCCAATAATCATCCATTTTGTAAATAATGCATTGGTTCTTTTTGGATATATGTATGCGATTTCAATTGAGGCTCCTGAAGAGTTTAGTCAATCTTATTTTTTTATGCCATATATTATTACCGGTTTAAGCCTATTGATTTTTTATTTGAATTTCAAAAGAAACGAGAATTTATTGCATTAGAAGTCGTTGATTCAATTTTTTTTTCATGATTCTTAATCAATATACATCTATGCACCTAGACTTCCTTGTTTAAAAAGCATATCTTTGCGGCTGATTTTAAAAAGAGTGTTTTATGAAGGTGAAAAACATTGCCATTATTGCTCACGTTGACCATGGGAAAACCACTTTGGTGGATAAGATGCTTCATGCTTGTGAAGTTTTTGCAAAGCATCAAGAAGTGGGTGAATTAATCATGGATAATAATGATTTAGAAAAAGAAAGAGGAATTACCATTCGTTCAAAAAATGCAGCAGTTCAATACAAAGACTATAAAATTAATATTATAGACACTCCAGGACACAGTGATTTCGGTGGTGAGGTAGAGCGTGTTCTTAAAATGTGTGATGGTGTTTGTTTATTGGTTGATGCATTTGAGGGTCCAATGCCTCAAACTCGTTTTGTCCTTCAAAAGGCGATTCAATTGGGACTTAAACCGATGGTGTGTGTGAATAAGGTAGATAAGGAAAATTGTGATCCCGAGGCTGTATATGAAAAGGTTTTTGATTTGATGTTTGAATTGGAAGCAACTGAAGAGCAATTGGATTTCCCTGTTGTTTACGGTTCTGCAAAAAATGGTTGGTTAAGTGAAGATTGGCAACAACCAACGGATAATATTGATGTTATTTTTGAAAAGATAATAGAGCACATTCCTGATCCAAAAGTCGAGCAAGGAACAACTCAAATGCAAATTACGTCTTTGGACTATTCTTCTTTTGTTGGACGAATTGCTATTGGGCGATTGTTTCGAGGGACTTTACAACTCAACCAAAAAGTTAGTTTGGTAAAAAGAGATGGATCGGTTGTTAAGTCTCAAATCAAGGAATTAATGGTGTTTAATGATTTGGGTAAAGTAAATGTTAACCAAGTCGAAGCTGGCGAAATATGTGCAATTACCGGTTTAGAAGGATTTGAAATAGGGGATACTGTTGCGGATATTGAAAATCCAGAGGGATTACCTGCTATTACTATTGATGAGCCTACCATGAGTATGCTTTTTACAATTAATAATTCTCCTTTTTTCGGGAAAGAAGGAAAATACGTCACCTCTCGCCATATCCGTGAGCGATTGGATAAAGAATTGGAAAAGAATTTAGCAATGAAGGTTACCGACACCGAATCTGCTGATTCTTGGATGGTAGCAGGTAGAGGAATTATGCATTTGGCAGTATTGATTGAGGAAATGAGACGTGAAGGGTTTGAACTTCAGGTTGGTCAACCTCAGGTATTGGTGAAAACCATAGACGGGGTTAAATGTGAACCTATTGAGGAATTAACAGTAGACGTCCCTGATGAAAATTCAGGTAAAGTAATTGAAATGATTACAAAGAATAAAGGAGAATTAAAATCAATGACCCCTGTTGGAACAAGAATCAAAATTGAATTTGAGGTTCCATCAAGAGGGTTAATTGGTATGAGGGGTCCAATGCTTACAGCTACACAAGGAGAAGCCATTATGGCCCACCGCTTTATTAAATACGAACCCTGGAAAGGGGATATTCCTCAGCGTCAGAATGGTTCTTTGATTTCCATGGAAACTGGCCAGGCAATTCCTTATTCCATTAATAAAATACAAGAGAGAGGTAAGTTTTTCGTGGATCCTAATGAGCAGATTTACGAAGGTCAGGTTATAGGGGAAAATTCAAGAGAAGGAGATCTAACGGTCAATGTTACTAAAATGAAAAAGCAGTCCAATGTTCGATCCTCTGGGGCAGATGACTCTGTGAAAATTGTTCCAGCTATTAAAAGATCTTTGGAAGAATCTTTGGAATATATTCAATCGGATGAATATGTTGAGGTTACTCCTGAATCCATTAGATTGAGGAAAATTTTATTAACAGAAAATGAAAGAAAAAGAGGAGGGAAATAACTCTTATTAAAATTTGAAAATTAGGAAAAGGAAGCTTAGGCTTCCTTTTCCAATAAGTTCGATTATTACAGTAGTCATAATTTTAAAGTTTCACATTTTGTACATTGTTATTCCAACTAAATGATTTAAGATGACTTTTGAGTCATGTAATAAACGCTTTTGAATATGACTTTATAGTGAGCAAAATTTATTTTATTAATATCTTGGTTATACTCCATCTCGTGTAAGTCTTAAAATTCATCATTCTAAAGACCAATCATTCGTAAAATCATAAATATTCATACCTGGATAAAACTTTCAATTCAGGAGTTGACTGAATGTTGTTCTTCAGAAGGGTAGATTTCTTAGATTAATTTGTTATTTCCTTTGTAACTAAAATTTTAAATAAATACGATTTATTACCTTTAAGCGTTTCAAATAGAAGTAAAGCAAAAAACTTTGAATTTTAGTTTAAAATCATCAGTATTTATTTTTCTATCGGCATTGTTGATTTCATTGTTTTTGTATTCATGTAGTACTGAAAAAAATGCTTTTTTAAATAGAAACTACCATTATATAACGGTTAAATATAACGGTTACTTTAATGGTAATGAGGCCTATAAACTGGCTAAAAAGAATATTGAAATTTCTGAAAAGGATGATTTTGATGACCTTTTAAACGTTTTCAAATTTGGAAATTTGAACGATAATAAGAAAGAATATTCCAATCTAAACAGGTCTCTTACAAAGGGTGCAAAAATGATCGATCGCCATTCGATGAAGTTTAAAGTAGGTTCCGAAGATGTTGAATATAATAAAATGATTGATGATTGTTATTTGTTGATTGGAAAAGCCAGATTTTTAAAATTTGATTTAGAGCCTGCAAAAGAAACGTTTTTATTTATAAAAAACACATTCAAAAAAGGAGATGAACGATACAAGGCAACACTTTGGTTGGTAATGACTTATATCTACCAAGAGAATTTTGTTGATGCAGAAACTACAATTAAGGCAATACAGGCAGATAAAGAGTTTCCTAAAAAATTTCAAGATGAATTGGTTCTAATACAGGCAATTAGTTTAAAAAGGAGCGGGCAAATAAGTGAAGCTATTCCAGTTTTTGAAAAGGCGATTGAGTCGGCTAAACCGAAAAAGTTTAAAAGAAGGTTACAGTATATACTGGCCCAAATGTATCAAAGTCAGAATAAATTTTTAGATGCGGCAAAGTTATATCAAATAGTTGCTAAGAAATCGACGGATTATGAATTGCAATTTAATTCGAAAATCAATTTGGCAACAACTTACGAAGGGTCTGGAGATAACGTAATTAATATCTTAAAAAAGATGCTCAAAGATGCCAAAAATATTGAGTATTTAGACCAGATATATTATGCGCTCGCAAAAGTTTATGAAAAACAGGGGAAAAATGATTTGGCTATCGATAGCTATGAATTGTCTGCCAGCAAAAGCGTAAATAACCCAAAGCAAAAAGGGAAGTCGTTTCTAGCTTTAGGTGATTATTATTTTGACCAACCTGACTATTTAAATGCATACAGTTATTATGATTCATCTCTGACTTCTTTACCCAAAAGTTATCCCAATTATGAAGATATAAGCGCAAAAAAGGAAAGTTTAAGAGATTTGGTAAAACATCTTAAAATCGTTCAAGAGCAAGATAGTTTGTTAAAAATAGTTTTAATGCCGGAAGAGGCACGAGCTGAATTCATAAAAAATAAAATACTTGAAGCAAAAGAAAAACAAGATCAAATAAATGCTATTGAAGAGGCTAAAAGAGAAAAGGCATTAGCTGATGCATCGGCACTTGGATCAAATGGGTCGAATTGGATATTTGAAAACCCTTCTCTTCTGGCCTCCGGTTTGGTCGAATTTAAAGGAATATGGGGCGACCGTCCTCTAGAAGATAATTGGAGGAGACAAGACAAATCTTCTGTTTTATTTGATGCTGTTGGTCAGGAAAATGAAAAAAACAGTGAAGCGAGTGAGGACATACCTGAAAATCAGACTGAAAAATTTTATTTAAAAGGATTACCCTTTAAAGTCGATCAGCAGGAAATTGCTCATCAAAAAATAATGAATTCATATTATCAACTCGGTGTAATTTATAGAGATAACTTTAATGATTTGCCAAAATCGATATTTTATTTTAAAAGGTTGAATTCTCGTTATCCTAAAAATCCTAAGGAGGCTGTAACATGGTATCAGCTTTATAGGAACTATGATAAAGTCGAAAAGGTGGTTTTAAAGAATGAGGTTAAAAATAAAGTCATTCAAAATTATCCAAATTCTGAATATGCTCAACTTTTAATCAATCCAAATATGATGGCTGAAGAGGAGAATAAATCGATTTATGATGATCGAGTTTATGAGGAGATTTTTTATGTTTTTAAAAAGGGTCAATATTCAAAAGTTATAAGCGACGTAAATGCATATAAAAAGAAGGTTAAAAGAAGTGAATTGAGGGCAAAATTTGATTTGATACATGCTTTTGCAAAAGGTAATTTATACGGAAAAGATTCTTTGGAGTATTATTTAAGAAAAACTCGAACTGATAATATAGGTACCGAAGCGGCCGATGACGTGATTAGTATTTTAGAGAGTTTCGATGAAGAGCGAAAGAGAATAAAGTTGGCACAACAGGATTCTCTAAAGAAAGCTAAATCTTTTGTTCTCTCTTCAAATGAGCCACATTATTTTGTTATAATATACAACAATCAGAAAAATAAATCGAGTGAAATTTTGAATAAAATATCCAATTTTAATAATGAATTCTATGCTACAAAAAATTTAAAATCTAAATTCATATCATGGTCGGAAAACGAGGATCTCATCGTTGTAAAGCCTTTTGTTTCAAATAGTGAATCCGGTAATTATTTTGGAACATTCAAACAACATTTTTTAGTGAACAATCTGGATTTAGGTGAGCTTAACTTCACCATTTCTAAAACCAATTATGCTAAGTTGTTTAAATACAAAGAAGTTATTCAATATATCGATTTTTACAAGAAAAATTATGCATCAAGGCAGTAACTGTAATTTATGAAATAAGGCCCAGTTAATCGTCTATTTTATTGAGTGGTTCGCATAAGTTTTTAAACTCTATTAAATCCATTTTGATTGCTCCTACCAATAAGTCTGCCTTTAAACGAATGGGTACTTTATTTTCATCGTCACTGATCCACAAGGTCATATCCTCTTCCTCTTTGAAAACACGTCCCTTTTCAACCATGGGTCTGAATTTTAAGCATTTGAACTCTCCTAATTTTGTTTCAATTTCTTCTTTTCCAAGGAATTTAATTTTTAGTGGGTACATTTCCATATCAAAGAAAGTATTTATAACAAATTCTTGTCCAACTTTAGCACCCTGCAAATCAAGGGTTCGTGCATAATAAAATGCAGAAAGTAAATCCTGAGAGTTGGGCTTTACAGCGTAGTTTTTTGTGTCCTTTTCAAAAACTGTAGCTTCATTGGAATAATGATTGAAATCAATATTTCTATCTAATTTGTAACCACCTTCTCGAACGTGACGGACAAATTTCCAAGGCAAGATAGCTTCTTCATCTATGTATGTTTCGTAACGATCGTCTACTTTAAAAAACCAACGAAGAGTACCGGTTGATTTTCCTTTTCCTACAATGTGCATTGTTTTTCTTCCATTAATTTCTTTAGAACTGGGTTCAACTTTCAATGTAGCTTGTGCGGCATCGAAAAATCCGTATGAAACATCATAGCGTAAAAATTCACCTTTTTTAAAGGAGGACTGTTTGATTTTTCTTAATGAATCTACTTCTTCGAGATTTGGATTTTTGTTTGCTGTGAAGGCGAAAACGCCTAAAATCAAAATCATTGAAATTACTACTGACCTTAAACTCATAAAAATTACTTTTGATACTCTACATTAACAAATACTATTCCAAATTTATAACGTGAAAACTTATTCAAAGTTTTTGATAAACCCAATTAATCGTAATGCTTTCCTTAATTTAGTACTTAAATTTACAGGTTTGAAAGCCAAAATTAAAGACCAATTGAATTTAGTATCTAAATTAACTGTTCACAAATTGGTGAATAGTGCTAAATTATTTTTGAGTTACCATTGGTCGAAAATAACAAGGAAACCTGTTCAGTGGGGATTACCTGCGAGCATTTCATTTGAGCCTACTACCTCATGCAATTTACGATGTCCTGAGTGTCCAAGTGGATTGAGGGCGTTTACTCGTCCAACAGGAATGCTTGAGAACGAATTTTTTAAAAAGGCAATATTACAGCTTAAAAAACAACTTCATTATCTCACTTTTTATTTCCAGGGAGAGCCTTACTTAAACCCGAATTTTCTTGAAATGGTGAAGTTTGCACATTTGAATAACATATATACTGCAACTTCAACAAATGCACATTATTTAAAGCCTTCGATTGCAAAAAAAACGATTGAATCTGGTTTAGATCGACTAATTATTTCTATTGATGGTACTTCTCAAGAAACCTATGAGTCATATAGGGTAGGTGGAAAATTAGAAAAGGTGATTGAGGGTGCCAGAAATATAGTTGAAGCTAAAAAGGAAATGAATTCAACTAAACCTTTTGTTATTTTTCAATTTTTAGTTGTTCG
>MDTD01118178.1_pt1 | contig 29550 bp, 24 predicted proteins | sample 811221 | NCBI WGS metagenome assembly MDTD01 (sample SAMN05326646, study PRJNA326480) | marine metagenome | isolation source: seawater | place: Pacific Ocean: South West | collected 2011 | reverse complement strand
GGCTTCCTCCGCATTCGCTGCGGTCCCCTCGATCACATCGTTCGTGAACTCCTCTGCCTCTCCAACGGGCTTAAGCTCATTGAAAAGCGCAAGCGCCTCCTCCGACACCCGGCCTTCATCGGTACCAATGACAGCATGAACCGGTCCTGACATGTCTATATGCTAGAATGGCCGTTAGCAGCCCAGCAAGCCCACACGAGAGCATGCGTGGGCAGGCACGACACTTAACAAGGCCTGAATGCGCACCAGGTGGAACAATATCTGCTCACTTTGTGTTTCACTACCCCACCGTTTTGGGCTAGCCTTCCCCTCCCCGACCTATGAAGTTACTTTCCCTGTTTACTCTCTGCGTCACGCTTACCATTCCCTCTCAGGGTGCGTTAATTATCACAGGTGTGTTCGATGGGCCATTATCGGGCGGTAGGCCGAAAGGGGTCGAACTATTTGCGACTGCCGATATTGTCTCCCTGTCCAATTTTGCGGTGGGTAGCGCAAATAATGGAGGAGGAACAGACGGCGCTGAATTTTTTCTGCCTGACCAGCCACTCTCGGCCGGACAGTTTTTTTACGTGGCGTCGTCTGATATCGGATTCGAAGATTTCTTTGGCTTCCCGGCGGGAGCTATTTCAAACGCTCTTTCGATTAATGGCGACGACGCTATTGAACTCTTCTCTGCCTCCGCTGGAGAAACCGTGATTGATGTGTTCGGGGATATTGGCACTGACGGATCGGGTGAGCCCTGGGAGTATACGGACGGCTGGGCCTATCGGGCTAATGGACTGCCTGCCAATGGCGGAACCTTCGACGCTGCTAACTGGACCTTCTCCGGACGCGATGCGTTGGACGGCGAATCATCTAACGCGGATGCCGCATCCCCAATACCGGTTGGCACATGGCAGATCCCGGAGCCGACCTCAGCCCTGCTCGGAGCCATTGGTGTCGGTCTTTTATGTTTCCTCCGGAGGAAGCCCTGATCGGTCAGCTCTCGGTGATTCCAACAAAGGGGCATCAGGCCCCGACTCCCGGTGTCTCTTGGCCGCTGTTCTCGCTCTGGCCTCACGGAAGAAGCGCTGAAGGAGCTCTACACATTCATCTTCGAGCACCCCTCCGGTCGTCTCACAGCGATGATTCAAAGGAGGATTGGACTCTAGGAGGTTGATCCACCCCCCGGCCGCTCCCGCCTTCAGATCAGGGCACCCGAACACCACGCGCTCCGGACGACAGTGAACAATAGCTCCTGCACACATCGGGCACGGTTCCTTCGTTACGTAGAGAACACACTTCTCAAGCCGCCAGTCTTCCAACCTGCTCTGTGCTGCAGTCAACGCCAGCATCTCAGCGTGAGCTGTGGCATCACGAAGGGTCTCAACCTGATTCCAGCCCCGAGCGATAACCTCTCCCTCCATCACCACTACGGCCCCAATAGGCACTTCTTCCGCGGCATAGGCCTTGTGGGCCTCTCGCAAGGCCTGCCCCATGAAATAGGCATCGCTGGCGAGGTCGATAATCAGGTCTTCACTCACTCACAAGAAGCAAGCACAATGACACGAGTTGCCAAACCCTGAAGTTGTCCACGCAACAAATATCAAGGCCGGCTTCCCAATGCGAAGGAATGGGAAGCCTTGAAAAGTAGCGCTGGCTGGTTAAAAGGACCACGTGAAACAATGGAGCAACGCCGACCGCATCGTGGCACCCTCGGTATTAGCTGCAGATTTTTCCCGCATTGCGGAAGAATGCTCGAGAGCGATCACTGCTGGCGCAGACTGGCTGCACCTCGACGTCATGGACGGGCATTTTGTTGAGAATATCTCGTTCGGACCGGCAATGGTGGAAGCTATTCACGCGACCAATGACATTTTCCTTGATGTGCATCTGATGATCGAGAGACCAGACCATTACGTCCCACGATTTCTCGAAGCGGGGGCGGACCTCATCTCCGTTCACGCCGAACCAGAGGCTCATCACGACATAGCTCGCACCTTGGAGATGATTCAGCGTGGGGGTTGCCAGAGCGGTATCGCTCTGAACCCAGCCACCTCCCTGGAAGCAGTGGATCCGTATCTTGATCAGATTGACTTGCTTCTGGTCATGACTGTTGTCCCAGGGTTCGGGGGGCAGGCGTTCATACCGGAAGTCCTGCCCAAGGTAGAAAAGGCGGCAAAGATCAGGGACGAGCGGTCCCTCTCTTTTCATATCGAGGTAGATGGCGGTATCGATCCAGAGACCGCTCCGGCGGCCACAGGCGCGGGAGCAAACGTGTTGGTTGCAGGCTCCTCGACCTTCAAGGCTCCTGACATTGGCGAAGCGATCCGTGCGATCCGGGACGCCTGACACCCTCCTCCTGCTCATGGAGGACCACTTTTGCCAGACCAGACGAGCCCGCGTTAGCGCCTAGTCGACTTTTGCTGGTGGGAGACTTGCAACCCCCGCTAATTTAACCGCATGCCACTTCGTCTTCGAATTTCAATTGCTCTCGCTGCCGCACTATTGCTGGATCCGGCACATTCCCGGGCGGAGGATCCCCCAACAAACCATCCAAATATTCTTCTTCTTCTCGTTGATGATTTAAAGCCTGCGCTGGGCTGCTATGGCGACCCATATGCCAAGACCCCCCATCTGGATCAACTAGCCGCGCGAGGCCTGAGATTCGACCTCGCTTACTGTAATCAGGCCGTTTGCGCTCCATCTCGATTTACCCTGATGCTGGGAGCCCATTCCACAGCAACCGGACTCTATGGGCTCGGCCATAAGCTGCGACGTTCCATGCCAGAGGCCATCACCATGCCCCAATTCTTTGCCAAACATGGCTACTACACGGAATCGATGGGTAAAATTTTTCATATCGGCCACGGGAATGAGGGAGACCCAGAATCCTTCAGTGTCCCGCATTTCCACGACAAGGTCATCGAGTATCTCGATCCCGCCAGCACCGGAGGGGGAAAGCTCACCCGGGAGGAAGCCTACTTCACCAACCAGAAGCTCGACCAGATTCGCTCTCTCCCGCGAGGTGCCGCATTTGAAGCAACAAACTCTCGCGATGAAGACTATGCGGATGGAAGAGTTGCGGCCGAGGCCATAAAGCGGCTGCGGGCGGCCAAGACCCGGAAGGGTCCATTTTTCATGGCCGTCGGTTTTGTCCGCCCACATCTACCATTCAGCGCTCCACAGAAATACTGGGACCTTCACGACCCGTCCAAGTTCCCTCTCTCTCCCTTTCCGGATCATCCACAGGGCTCCCCGGGAATCGCTCATAAGCGCGCCGGGGAAATCGCCATGTATTCTCCAGTTCCTCAAAAGAACGAGGACTACACAGAAAAACTGAAGCGCCAGCTCATTCACGGCTACTACGCGAGTGTCAGCTACATGGACGCACAAGTAGGAAAAGTCATGACGGAGCTGCACCGCCTGCACCTTGCCAGCAATACCATCGTCGTTCTGTGGGGAGACCATGGCTTCCATCTGGGAGACCTTGGCATCTGGACGAAGCACACGAACTACGAGCAGGCAACCAGGATTCCCCTCATTATTGTGGCACCCGGTGTGACATCGAAAGGGGCCTCCACTCGGCAGCTGGCAGAAAGTGTAGACCTCTTTCCAACCCTTGCGGAGCTCAGTGGCCTGCCCCAGCCAGAGGTCCCCCAGCCGATTAGCGGCAAAAGCCTCCTCCCGGTTCTCAAGGATCCCTCTGTCCGAGTGCGGGACCATGCCTTCCACTGCTATCCACGGAGAGGAGGAGTCATTGGCAGGGCCATCAGGACGGAGCGATTCCGGATGGTCGAATGGAAAAAGCCCGGGGCTCCTGCCAAGACTGCCCAATTCGAACTTTATGACTACGGGGAGAGCTCCGTAGAGCAGAAGAACCTCGCGACGAAAAACTCCGATAGGCTTTCTAAGATGAAAGGAATACTCGCCCGCTACCCTGAAGCAAAACGGCGTTAACTGCACTTCTACCTGCAGGCCAGCTGCTAATTTCCAGTAGCAATCAACAACCCCTCCTCATGCAGGAATTCCTCCATTCTTCCCATCGTTGTCCAATATTGACTGTTGTCTCCCCGTGGGTTGAAGAATCCGTGTTTCTGGCCCTCTGAGACAAACAGGTAACAGGAACGTCCTCTCTTCTCCATCCGGGCTTTGAAAAGCTTATGCCCGGCGGGAGGCGTTGTGGTATCTGCGGATCCTACCTGCACGAGCGTGGGAGCAGCCAAGGCGTGCACGTGCTCCACCGGAGAGAGTTCGCGGTATCGCTGTTTCAACTTTGCGTATCCGTATCCTTTCCGCGAGGTGTCAATGACGGGGTTAAAAAGGGCCATTGCCGCCGGAATAAAGACGGGTTCTCCCTCCCGGACATCATCGTGATCAGCAATCAAGCCGCAGCAGGCAGCAAGGTGACCCCCAGCCGATCCTCCAGCTGCAACAATTTGATCCCGATTTACGCCTTGGCTCTTCGCGTTGCGCCAGATCCACCGAATAGCGGCCTTGGCATCAGATACGGCCTCAAAAGGAGAAGTCTTGTGCCGGCTCTGAACCCGGTAATCCGCGCAGTAGGCCACTACCCCAAGGGACGCCAGCCTCGTAGCCTGTGGATGAAACTGCGTGGTAGAGCCCCCAACCCAGCCTCCCCCGAAAAAGAAGACCACTGCGGAGCGGGTATCTCCCGCTTTCCACCCCTTCGGCCGGAAAATCTCGATTCCTAGTTCGGCCTGTTCCGTCTTGCGGTAGACAACCACCTCATCAGGCTTCCGGACTTCGGGTTTTGGAGCACTAAACGCAGCATGGCTAAAGGCCAGAAGAGAAATGGTCAGAATCGAGCGCATGTGGCATTCTCCCCCCGCGGCTCCCAAGGGGCGAGGAAAAGATACCCCCTCTTCCCTTCCGCTAGCTCTTGGCCTGACCCTATTCTTGATGCAAAAGATTCCTAGCGCCCTCCTCTACGATTTCGATGGTCTGATCGTCGACACCGAATGGCCGATCTACCAAGCTTGGCTCCAGACATTTCAAGATCACGGCCATGCACTACCTCTGGAAGTCTTCAACCAGTGCATCGGAACCGACTTCGAGACTTGGTCTCCAAAAACTCATCTGGAAAACCTGACTGGTGCTCCTATTGAATGGTCTTCTCTAGACGATGCCCGTCAGGCTTCCATCGAAAAGAATCTGGAGGGAGCCCAGGCCATGACTGGAATTCCAGAAGCTGTGGAATGGGGCAGGAAATCCGGATTCCTAATGGGGGTGGTTTCCAGCTCATCGCATCGCTGGGTCGATGGGTGGCTGAGCAAAATCGGCCTTATAAAGCAATTCGATATCACCGTCTGCCGCGATGATGCTCCTCGGATAAAGCCAGCCCCCGACCTCTATCTCGAAGCCGCTCAGCGCTTGGGCGTCGACCCCGCATCCTGTCTTGTCATCGAAGACTCGGTCAATGGGATCAAATCGGCCAAGGCGGCCGGAATGGCCAATGTCGCAATTCCCAATCGCGTCACCTCCTGTTGCGATTTCTCTGTTGCGGACTACGTAATTTCCAGTGCACGGGAGCTACCCGCGGTCATCAAACGCATCCACGTGGAAGAGGAAAATTGACGAGTCCCTGCTACGAGAATGGCCGTGGCGGATTGGGGGCGGTAGTTAACCGCGTGACGAGCACACGAGAAGGATGAGGCCACGCAGGTGGCAGCCAGAAAGATGTGGTTCCATGTCCCCGACTGTAAATTCTTACATAAGATAGCAATCGCAGGAAAGGGCGTCTGCATCCTTCGCCTGTTCCAAGGGCTCCCTCACGCCTTACCCGTTGGAGCACCGGTGACGCCACTATTGCGGTGACGGAGCCACACTGACACCTCCTCCATCGCCCGGGCCCGATGGCTCAGGCCGTTCTTAATTTGCGAGCCCAACTCTGCAAACGACTCGCATTCGCCCATTGGAACGAAAAGAGGATCGTAGCCAAACCCGGCATCGCCTCGAGGCTTTTCCAGAATCCGTCCTTCTACACTGCCCGAGAACTCCTCCAGAATTTCCCCATCTTCAGCCAGCACCATGACGCAACGAAACCTTGCGGTTCTACCGTCCTTTACCACGCCCTCGAGCTCTGACAGCAGCTTGGCATTATTTTCTGAGTCTTTTGCCTCAGGTCCGGCATAGCGAGCCGAGTAAACACCCGGCCTTCCCCCGAGAGCATCAACTTCAAGACCCGAATCATCCGCCAGAACTAATGACCGCGTCATGCTGCTGATAGCCAATGCCTTAAGCTCTGCATTCTCAAGAAAGGTGCATCCCGTCTCCTCAACATCGGGAGCCTCCGCAAACGCCGTGAGGTCAGAGACGTTATATCCCTCCCCCAGTATTGATGCTATTTCTTCGGTTTTATGTATATTCCGTGTTGCGACCAGTAAGGGGACCATTACTCCATCCTCCTCAACTGCTCCGCTCAATAAAGGGCGAAAACGGGCTATTTGGCCTTCGCACCGTTTAGAAGGGTGATCGCTCCATCAGCAGTCCTAACCCCGTGGTCAGATTGAGGTCCCTGCGTGACCTTTGGAAAATAAGGTTCTCGCCAAGAAAAAAATAAGAAATTCTCTGGTGAGTATCCCCTGCCCTTCTCAATATCTATCGCTACAGATTTTCCCAACTAAGGATTCACAGCTCGGTTCAGACCTCCTTAGTCTCCCGGTCAACAAGTAACAGATTCTTCGCTCCTTCTCTTCGGAGAAGAGTGATAGAGGCCCCGCCGTGGTTTCGGTGCTACCGCGGCGGGGTTTTGCTTTTCCCCCTTTGCGATTGGCTCGTGGGGAGGCCACTTGCCTTCCTGCTCAAGATCAGAGACAAACACCCATATGAAGCCATTTGCGGTCATCTTGTTTCTGGTTCTAATTCCCGGGCTCTCCACGGCGACAAAGCCCACTCCCCGAGAGCTACCGGTCGCGGATCCTGCTGCGGCAGGAATGTCCCCGGAAAAACTCCAGTTGGTAGGAGATAAGGTTCGGTCTCTTATCCATGAAAATCGCATTGCTGGAGCCTCCGTGATGGTGACCCGAAACGGAAAAATTGTCTACTCGGAGACCTTTGGGCTCCGAGACATCGAAAACAATAAACCCATGGAGTCAGACACCATCTTTCGTATCTACTCCATGACGAAGGCTGTTACTTCGGTTGCGGCAATGATGCTGGTTGAGCGCGGAACCCTTCGCCTTGAGGACGCCGTCTCCAAATACCTGCCTGAGTTTAAGAACGCCAAGGTCTGGAAAGACGGAAGGGAAATTCCTCCAAAAGCCCCCGCCACGATCAAAGATCTCTTGTGTCACACCTCGGGCTATTCCTACGGAAATATCGGCATTCAGGCGATCGACGAGGCGCATAAGGAGAACGGCTCACTCCTGGAGACAATCCCGCTTTCCAAGTTTTGCAGACAGGCCGCGCTCATTCCGATGGCCTTTGAACCCGGAGAGCGTTGGCTTTACGGAATTTCTACGGATCTTCTGGGCGCCGTAGTGGAACAAGTTTCCGACATGACTCTCGATCGATTCTTTCAGTCTCAGATTTTTACTCCTCTTGGCATGGTTGACACTGGCTTCGTAATCCCAGAGGACAAAAGATGGCGGCTGGCTGCGGCTTACGACTCCAACAAAAAAGGAACATTAAAAAGAAGGACTACGGACCTTTTTACTTATAGTGCCAAGACCCGGATGCTGTCAGGGGGTGGGGGCCTTGCTTCGACGATCCGTGATTACACCCGCTTTCTGCAGATGATAGTTAATGGGGGGGAGCTGCATGGATATAGGATCCTCCAGAAGAAGACCGTAGAAGAAATGACCCGTAATCACCTTTCTGGGCCGGCGATGCCCATAAGATTCCCAGGAAACTTGAGGCACGGCACAGGATTTGGCCTGGGCTTCTCGGTCAAGGTTAGCCAGAAAGATTGGAATCAGGCAGGACGCCTCGGCGAATACGGCTGGGGGGGAATGCTAAGCACTCACTTCTGGATTTCTCCGGCTGATCAACTCGTCGTTGTCACCATGGAGCAAACCTTCCCCTTCGACTTCCTTCTCGAAGATGCTCTCAAGCCACTGATTTACAATGCGATTGAATAACGGGCTCTCCGCCATTTTCCAGCACAACTCAGGCGCAGGGCGCTTGCTCTGCTACGGCTTATCTGCCACTTTCCCGCCCCGTTTCAGCACAAAGAACCCCCTATGAGTGACCGACGCAAACCTTACCCGTTCGATACTTTCGAGGCAAAGTGGCAGGGGCGTTGGGACGAGAGCAAGGCGTTCCGCATGCCCGGGCCAGGCGACCCTGACTTCGATAGCACCGCACCCAAATTCTATGCCCTCGACATGTTTCCGTATCCGAGCGGAGCTGGGCTCCATGTAGGTCACCCCGAAGGCTACACCGCCACGGACATCATCACTCGCTACAAGCGTAAGAACGGCTTCAATGTTCTCCATCCGATGGGGTGGGATGCATTCGGCCTGCCCGCCGAGGAGCACGCCCGGAAAACCGGAGAGCATCCAAGAATCAATACACAGAACAACATCAACAACTTTCGCCGCCAGCTCAAGATGCTGGGCTTCTGTTACGACTGGGAACGCGAGGTAAATACCACGGACCCTGAATACGTCCGGTGGACACAATGGATCTTCCTGCAGATTTACAATAGCTACTTTGATGTATCTTCCCAGCGAGCCCGGCCCGTTTCCGAACTGGAGGACCAGGGGTGGACTAGGGAGCAAATCGACAGGGTGCGACTTGCCTATGTAGCAGAGGCCCCCGTGAACTGGTGCCCGAGCCTTGGAACGGTACTCGCGAATGAGGAAGTCTCGGAGTGGGAAGAAAAGGGGCACGCCGTAGAGCGGCGTCCTCTCCGGCAGTGGATGCTTCGTATAACTGCATACGCGCAGCGGCTCATCGACGAACTCGAGAATCTCGACTGGCCTGAGGGAATCAAGATGCTCCAGCGCAACTGGATCGGACGATCCGAGGGAGCGCGCGTGATTTTTCCGCTGGTCCCCCCTAACGACGCAAAAATTGAAGTATTTACTACCAGACCGGACACCCTTTTTGGCGCTACCTATATGGTTCTCGCCCCAGAACACCCTCTGGTAGACCAGATCACTACAGAATCGCAACGAGAAGCCATCACCTCTTATCGTAGGCTTTGCGCGACGAAGTCTGAGATGGAACGCGGAGAGCTCAACAAGGAGAAGACGGGGGTCGCGACGGGGGCTTTTGCCGTCAACCCGGTCAATAACAAACCTATCCCTGTATGGATCGCTGATTACGTCATGATGGGTTACGGTACCGGGGCCATCATGGCAGTGCCTGCCCATGATAGCCGCGATCTTGAATTCGCGACAAAGTTTGACCTGCCTGTAGTTCAGGTAGTTGAGCCTGAAGATGACACGGCTTGGGAGGGGTTCACGGGCAATGGTAACGCAGTGAACTCAGGGTTTCTTGATGGAATGGCAACTCCTGACGCTCAAAGAGCAATCAAGGAATGGCTCGAGGAAAACGAGCATGGTAAAGCTCAGGTTAACTACAAGCTGCGCGACTGGCTTTTCTCCCGTCAGCGCTACTGGGGCGAACCCTTCCCCATCCTCTGGAAGGATGGCCATCATGAAGCTCTATCAGAAAGTGAATTGCCTCTGCTTGCTCCGGAGCTGGAAGACTACAACCCCTCCGGAGAACCCGAGCCCCTGCTCTCAAAAGCCACTGAATGGGTAGAGGTCGCCGATGGGAAAAGGCGTGAAACAAACACAATGCCTCAGTGGGCCGGGTCATGCTGGTATTATCTGCGTTATTGCGATCCGAAAAATAGCGAGCGTTTTGTTTCTTCTGAGGCCCGAGACTATTGGCTAGGAGGCAAAGGACATGCAGGTGGAGTGGATCTTTACATCGGAGGGACTGAGCACGCAGTGCTGCATCTGCTTTACGCCCGCTTCTGGCATAAAATCCTGAATGACCTCGGACATCTCAATACGGCCGAGCCGTTTCAGAAGCTCGTCAATCAAGGCCTGATCATGGGTGAAGACGGCCGCAAGATGTCCAAGTCGCTCGGCAACGTCATTAACCCTGATGACGTAGTTGCAGAATATGGCGCCGACGCATTCCGGCTCTACGAGATGTTCATGGGCCCTCTCGAGCAGGTAAAGCCATGGAACACGCAGGGTGTCGAGGGGGTATCGCGCTTCCTTGCCAAGGTCTGGCGAGTCGCAATGGTCATCACTCAGGAGGGCGAGTGGGCGCGTGGGAACAAACTTGGCGACTATCCCGGGGAGCCCGAGCTCCTTAAAATCATGCACGCAACGATCAAGAAAGTCGGGGAGGACATCGAGAAACTTCGATTTAACACAGCCATCTCACAGATGATGGAATGTATAAACGCCTTTACTTCTGGGAATGAAGTCCCTCACGATCTTTTCCGCTCCTTCCTTATTCTGCTCAACCCTTTTGCCCCTCATCTCACTGAAGAACTTTGGGAGAGGCTAGAATATGAAGGCTCCTGTCTCGAAGCAGACTGGCCCACCTGCGACGAGTCCCTGCTGGTGGAAGATGAGATCGAGATGGTTGTTCAAGTGAACGGAAAAGTCCGGTCACGGATACAGGTGGCTGCTGCGGCCGCGAATGAGGAATTAGAATCATCCGCACTGGCGGACTCCAAAATTACGGCGCTTATAGAGGGCCTGGAAGTCCGGAAGGTCATCATTGTCCCAGGCCGACTGGTCAATATAGTGGCAAACTGAGATATTCTTTCGGATTGGCGATTGAGCCCTCCACCGCTACCTCTCAGCCATGCTTCGCGTTAACGGAGAGCTAATCGACCCGAATCTTCTCGAGGACGCCTTTGCCCGGATCAAATCCGAAGCCGAGGCCCGCCTCCAGGTATCTTGTTGCGAGAGGGATCCAGAGTTCATGGAGCAGGCGGAGGAAGAGGTCATAGACTCCGTCTTAATCGCGCAGGAGGCCGAGGCTCAATTCCCCGATCTTCCCGAAGAGGAGATTAAGGAACGCCTTGAGAGCACCCTGAAGGAATATCGTAAACATGGGGCGAGCTGGGAGATGTTGGAGGCGCAGCGCGACAGTCTTCAGGATGAGTGTGAGGCCAACTTGCGTATGGAGAAATTTCTCGACGGGGTTCTGGAGGGTCAAACTGATGTCTCCGATCAGGAGGTCCAGAACTACTACAGGAACAATGAAAGAGAATTCCGAACTACGGCCGAGGTGCGCGTGCTTCATTTCATGAAGTCTCTTGAAAAGCATGAGGATCCTGTCCTCTTGCTGGAAGAGATGGGCGAGCTCCGGGAGGCACTTGTTGACGGTGCCAACTTCGAGGAAATCGCGAAGGTAGAAACCGAGAAAGAATCTGGAGAAATTGATCTTGGGTGGATCACCTTTGATCGACCATCGAACCCAATCGAATCAATCATGTTCACGATGCGGCTTGAAGAGGTGAGTCCCGTCATCGCCTATGAGCACTCCTACCACATTCTTAAGATCGCTGAGATCAAGCCGGCTACGGTTCGGGACTTTAATGAGGTCAAGGAGGACATTGCCCATCGGGTAGAATTCGAAAAGCGCCGGAACGCGCTGCGGAAATTCGCTGCCAACCTCAGGGAAGGAGCCACCGTGGAGAAAGTGGATTTCAGCGGAGAGGATGAGGAACACGAGGAGGGCTCGCCTGAAAGATAAGCCATTATTTCTGGGAATCGGAGAAAGATGCCAGTCCTTGGCCACAGCTCAATCCATCCATCCGTAACTTCGCATCCAATCTTCGAGACGCGCAGGCCACTTTTGGGATTCTCCAGTTCGGCCCAGACCATACCCATGGCCCCCCTTGGCATAAATATGGCAAGTCACCGGAACTCCTTTCTCCGCACACGCCGCTGCAAAGTCCGTGCCGTTTCGTAAAGGAACAGCGCGGTCATCTGCAGAATGAACGAGGAAAATCGGAGGGGTGCGACTAGTGACTCGTGACGCCGTGTTGTTCCGGTCGAGCAATTCTTGAGAGGGCTCCACGCCCAGTAAGTTTCTCACCGAGCCGCCGTGGCAATAGGGCTGCCCCATCGCAATCACAGGATAGCAGAGGATTCCAAAATCGGGCCGGCAGCTTACCAAATCGATGGGGTCCCTTGTCTCCTGCTTGAATGTATCATCAAACATCGTGACGGCAGTAGAGCAGAGATGGCCTCCGGCCGAGAACCCCATAACCCCGATCCGGCCGACATCAACAGCCCACTTAACAGACATGGCTCTCATGGTCCGAATCGCCCGTCGAACATCCATTTGAGGAACGGGATAATGATATCCAAGTGCCGGATTGGCGCTAACTCTGTATTTGACCACCATGGCTGTTACGCCCCGTTTGGCGAACCACTCTGCAACTTGTCGTCCCTCGTGATCTGCTGCAAGGTTGGCATAGCCCCCGCCTGGCAGGATGACCACCCCCGTCCCATTCGGTTTTTCTGCCGGGAACAAACTGTATTGGGGAACCTCTATATGAGAAAATCTCCAATTGCTTCCACCAGTCTCGGTCCCTGCTGAAGGGCGTTTGGCTCCGGGAGCCTCTCCCGGCCAGAGATTAATCCAATCGCCGCCCCAAGCCGTAGGAGCAAATATTAAGAGAACCACGATGAGAACCTTCACGGCTGAAGCCTAGGCCACCTCTCATCAAGCACAAGAAGCAGGGTAGACTTCACGCCCCGATCCCAGAAGTTCTGCGGTAGGAAACCAGATAGCCAATAAAGGCCCAAAAGAGACTATTGGCGCCAATAAGGATTACCATCGCTCCCAAGCCATAAAGCGTTTCTACCGGCGGTGGGCCGGAGAATACCGGCAGGATCGCTATACATGATGCCGCCAGGCCCACCGCAAGAGCCCAGCCGATAAATGACCTCACCTCCTTGAAAATAATCCGCCGTATCACTCTGTGTGCGACTCCGATAATATTGAGAACGGCAAACTCATTGTGCCGCTCGGCAAGATTGCGGGCGGTCACGATCCCGAGTCCTGTACTGCCCAGAATGAGGCCGAGGCCTCCCAGAACATGGAAGATGGAAATGTAGGTGTTCTGCACGCTGTTAAAGCCTTCGAGCCTTTCCTGTGTAAGAGTCACCGCGCCTCCGCGATCCGCAGTGGCTTTCTGCAGCGTTTCCAGAGCCTGCGCGGGGTCCCCTGAGGCGTCGGCTAGAAACAAGCGATACCCTTCCTGCGAAGGAAATAGCCTCAGAAAGGCCGCTTCATCTACTATCATATTCCCTTGAAAAACGCTGTCGGCTAAGGATCCCACAATCTGCACCTCGAAATCCTTTCCTCGTTCATCTTGGTAAGTGATCCGGTCTCCCACTTTCTTTTTCAAAACCCACATCATTGTTGTCTCATCAACAAAGGCAGGAAGTATTCTTGGCTCAGAATGTTGCCCCAGGAGCTTCCAGCCATCCTCCTTATCGGCCCCTTCGGCAACCGTCCTGATGGTGAAGGCCCCTCGCGCAGCCAAAGCGCTAGTGTCGGTTGCAATAAGCCGGGGACGGGCCGCCGTATTCAAATTAAAGCAACTTGCATCGTCCCCAACTCCCACCCGGAAAGGGTGAATAGTGCCAAGAATATTCCGCAGATCCCCGAGCTCAAAGTAATCCGGATCCTTCTTGGCATCAGCTGCTCGATTAATCGGGCTAGTGGTTTCGATCCATAGGCCAAATCCTCCGGCACCACTATCTTTTTCCACCCATTCTGCTCCAACGTGCTTTCTCGTGGCTGTAACAGCTATAACGAGGAAGATCCCGCAAGCCATTGTTCCAACAACCACCAGACTGCGCGCTGGGCGGCGCACTCCGTTCAGGGTCGCCATCGCTTGAATAGACATCCGGGGATATCTTTTTTTCGCTATGCGCTCTAACCGCACCCGGTAGGCCAGCAGCCCTGCAACGAGAAGAAACATTCCGGAGAGGAAAAAGGCCGCCTGGGCCCCAATCGGCTCTCTTCCAAGAAGACATCCTGCGGCGGCAAGAACACAAAAAGTCGCTACAGACACAAGCCGCCATACAGGCCGGCGCCCCCGAACTTCCTCAGATCCCGCTTCCAGCCGCATCGTGGCACTCCTCCGCGCCTGCTTCCGCATGGAATACCAGATCGCAGTCATCGCCAGAAAAATGAAACTACATAATCCGGCAGAAACACTATTGAGGTTTAGATGAAGGATGAAAAATTTGCCACTGCTCCCGTCACTCCATATCGTTTCCAGAAAACGAAGGATCCATGTCGAGTAGGTGATCGCAAGTGCCAGCCCCACGGCCCCACTGACAAAAACAATCACGAATCCTTCCATCAGCCGCCATCGGAGAACCCTTCTCGGGGAAACACCCACCGCAGCAAGCAGCCCGCTCTCCCTGTTGCGCTGCTCGACGTTGAACCGAAAGAGCATCGCGGTCAGAGCAATCGAAGCGACAATCAAGAAAACGCTCATACTTAGGAAGAGACTTGCGATATCAACAGGAGATTTTGCTGCTGCCCTTGCTTCCTCTCCCAGATTTCGCAGGAGTAAGCCGGCCATCTCTGGCCTGAGGAGTGGTAGTAATTCGCTCTCCAGATCGCTGTTGGAGATCTCTGAAGTCGGGACGCGGAGCGCAGTAAAGTCTCCCCACCTGTTACCGAATAACTCTTTGCCCTTCTCTTCGGAAATAAACGCCTTTGGCGTTCCCCGGTAGGCGTCCCAGTAGTCCTCGTCCTTCTGCCGGATCCTGCCAAGGTCCAGAGGTAAGCCCGGAGCCCAGTCCTGTGCGTCCTCTGCCTCAGCCACACCCGGAAAATCCGGCATCCAAAGCTGATCTGCCGCAAGCCCTTCAAGTTTGATGCTCTGTCGCACCCGAAAACTCGCCGTGGATTCTTCCAGCTGATTGCCCCGAACCAATTTAAAGAAGGACAAGCTTAGTTCCTGCCCCGGTTTCAGGTCGAGGTCTTCCGCCAACCACTCGTTGACCACGATGTCCTGCCCATTCATATCTTCGGGGAGGAAAGGGGCTCCCTCAGCCCGTAGTGCTGCCACCATGGAATAGGGAGTCTCCTTCCCGTTTGCCGAGTAGGTGTTAATCAGGTAACTGGTTACCGGCACCATCGCTGGGAATCGCTCCCGCACCACCCGGACAATCGGGTCCTCGAAGAAAATGCGGCTCGACCGGATCTCCGAAGCCCTTGCGAGAGGGACATCCACGAGGGAAAGCCCGTAGTCCTCGAGAGCCATCCGCCCTCTGATGCGGCTGACCAAATCTTCACTATCCCAGGCTCCGCTCTCTGCAGAAGAGAGAAGAAGGAGGTTGGCCCGACCTTCTTGCTCGACCACCTGCTGTAATCGGCTGAGAGGCACGAAGATTGTGGGCACAGGCAGCTGAGTAGCCTGGAGATTGAATCGACCGAACTGGCTCGGTTCCACCACCTTCCGCACCTTCGCCCGAAAGCTAATGACGTCCTCCGCCTCGCCAGAGAGTGGAGCATCGCGAGAGAGCATTCCTGGCTCCTGCAGACGAAGAATAACTGAGTCTCCTTCCCCGAGATCCAAGGACTTCGCCAAATAGCTGTTTACGCCTAGTTCCCGAGACTCAAGGGCAACCGACTTATCTCCCTCTGGTGCAAAGGACCAGAAACGCTCATCGACTCCAAGGATCTGGACGCTGCCCTGCGTTCTTCCGCTTTTCGAGGCGCTGAGCTGGCCTCGGAGCAGAAGAACTGGCGCGGCCCGAAGTGCGTCGGTCTCAACATCATCTGCCAGAGCGTCCCGGAAAAACCCCTCCCCGGCCGCAAACACATGCCCTACCTGGCCGACACGCTGGCCCGCGACCTGACGGAGAGTTTCCTTCACGGAATCCCCGGCAATGAGAGCTCCGAGCAATACCGTCGCGCCCAGAACCGCGCCAGCACCTACCCCAAGATAGGACAACTTGTAATGCCAGATCCCGCGCCGGATGAACTTGAGCGCATTCATTGCTTCTCCAATTGGCCCCCACGAAGTTCAAAGTGACTTCCCATCCTTCGGGCAAGATTACTATTGTGGGTAACAACGACCAGCGTCACTCCCATCTCAGAATTCAGCCGCCCCAAAAGTTCCGCGACCACTTCTGTGGTCTCAAGATCCAGTGAGCCCGTAGGTTCATCCGCAAGAATCAACTTCGGCTTGTTGACGAGTGCCCGCGCAAGAGCAGCACGCAATCGTTCACCACCAGAGAGCTGGTGAGGAAAATGAGTGAGACGATCCTGCAGACCCACATTTTCTAGTAGAATCTCCGCCCTTGCCGCGGTCTCTGACTCTGCTTCCTCCCAACCACCGGCAAGTCGAGGAAGCACAACATTTTCCAGAAGCGTACACTGCGGCAGCAGATGATGGTGCTGGAAGACAAACCCCAGCGAGCGGTTCCGGAAGGTCGCGGCTTCTTCTGCGTCGAAGGATGACAGATCGTTGCCATCAATAAGTATCTGGCCCCCGCTTGGTTGGTCCAATGCGCCCAAAAGGTTCAGCAAAGTTGTTTTCCCACTCCCGGAAGGACCAACGACGGCAGCTGTCTTTCCCGATTCTACCTGAAACTCAATGCCCGTGAGGACGCGAACTGCCTCCTCTGGCATCTCATACACCTTGCTTACATTCTGAACGTCTATCATTGCCGGATCACTTTCCACCGCTTGGCCTTTACTTCGTGACTAGGCAGTTCACCTGAGCCAACCGTTTTTACAGGAATTCTCATGGAAAAAACAGCACGGAGACGGGCCTCAAGTTCACTCTCCGCCAATTCCCCCTCGAGAACCTCTATCGTGAGACTGACCTCGGGTAACGCGCCACGCTCATCAACCTCTACCATGTATTCGCCGATCCCATCCACCGCCCGCACAACCGCATCTATTGCGCTGGGATAGAGGTTGACTCCCCGAACCACTACCATGTCATCTGTTCTTCCAATAATGCCACCATGGAAACCAAGCGTGCCTGGCAGCTCCCCCTCGACGGTTACCGGGCGAACGAGGTCTCCCGTGCGGTATCGAACAAGTGGTGATCCATAACGCCCAAGAGTTGTTAATACCAGCTCTCCGACCTCTCCCGGAGCAACATGAGATCCTCTACCAACCTCGACGACCTCCGCATAATAGGCGTTAGGCGAAATTCGGAGGACCTCCGGGTTTTCCGGATCGGTAACCGTTACCGGACCCGTCTCTGTCATCCCATGATGATCTACAACTCGAGCGTTCCACTCACCCTCAATCCGCGTCCGCACCTCCGGAATACTTCCCCCCGGCTCGCCGCATACAACTAACGCCTCTACGCCGAATCCCCCCACCGGGAGGGACATTTCCTTGCCGACGTTCGCAAGATGAAGAGCGTAGGTGGGCGTACACGCAATGAACTTCGGGCGATGACACTCGATCATTCGGAGGCGGTTCTCACTTGAAAGTCCTCCTCCCGGTATTGCCCGAATACCCATCTCTGTGGCGGCCTCAAAAGCAGACCAGAACCCAATGAAAGGGCCGAAAGAAAAGGGGAAAAAGCCACTATCCCCGGGAGCAGCCCCAGCCTGACTCCACACCCACTGCCACGATTTCAGGACCCAGTTCCAGCCCGCAGGATCATCCAGCCACACCAAAGGATTTCCCCGCGTTCCACTCGTCTGGTGAAACCGCGTGTAGCGTTCCAGCGGATAAGTAAGGTTCGATCCGTAGGGTGAATGCGCCTCGTGATCGGCCGCCAGCTCATCCTTTGTGGTGAACGGCACCCGGGTCCTGAACTCCTCGAGACTCTCTACGCCACGAAGACCCCCAAGCTTCACTGCGTAAAACGCATTGGCGGGCAGGATAGCTTCAAACAGATCGTTGATGGCGCTGAGGGGCATCATTTCCGAAGTCTGTCCAATCTTCCCGGAAGGTTTCCCGTGCTATTGCTTCTCCTGAGACTCCACTGCCGTCTTTACCGGGGGAGCCCCATGAGATCCGGCAGGCTTGAACTTCACTACCATGAAGCCTCCTAAAGCCGCCATAAGGATCCCGCAGAAAAATTGCCAAGGAACCGCCGCGAGTCCACCTTCTGGACGGTCCATGCATATGGAAACAACCGCATTCACCAGCGGAGCTCCGCAGAAAATAATCGACATCACCGAGATCGCCACCACCGCTGGACTCATCCCCCCTTTTGCTCCCGAGGCCATCGCAAGAAGAACGCAAAAAGCGCCGATCGCACCAAGAATCCCGGCAAATAGCGAAAGCCACATCCCCTTGCCTGGCATGGACCAGTCTGCTCCCTTGACGAGTAGAACCACAAGAGGCGCCATCACTGCTGTTATAAAGTACGCCAGCCCGACGAAGAGGAAGGCCTTGTAACGGCCAAGAACCTTGTCCTGCATTTCAACTTGTCCAGCATGAAGGAAAATACCGTAGAGGCCCCAGCAGGCCACGGTCATAAGAGCAAAAATGAGCCAGTTCATGGATTTCTTTTTCGGGGATGTGGGAAGGGGATTGCTCACGTGAGGTATCAGGACTTGGCTGCAGCTGCGGCTGCTTTGAGGTCATTTCGAATCGGTTCAGGAATCGGAACTGCGGAAATTTCTCCGTCTTTGAATTGGACGCAGGCAACTGCCACCTTTCCAGTTGCAATGGGATCATCCTCAGGGTCGAGGTAGAAGCGAAAACTGTAGCGAACTGACCTTGTTCGAATTTCCTCGATAGTGACACGAATCTGCAGAACATCATCGTTGCGTGCCGGTTTTCGGAATTCACAACTGGCACTCACTCGCGGCCATCCGATGCCCTGCTCAGCTTTTCGTCCGTGAACCGGGTGCCCTAAGCTCCGCATGAAAGCATGCTCAGCGGACTCCATATACCGGTAAAAGTTGGAGAAGTGCACGATGCCAGCAAGGTCTGTCTCATGGAACTCAACCCGCCGACTATGCTCATAGCAGTAACTGTTGCAGTCTTCCCTCATAGCTTGCGGGGTACCGTCTTTGCACAGGCCCTCTCAGCAAGCTTGAGAAAACCATTCTTCATGACCTCAACACTATAATGTTGCTCCACTCCGCGGCGACCTCTTTTTCCCATCTCTGCCGCTTCGGCAGGGTCGGCTAGAAGTTCATCCCAGGCAGAAGCGAGTAGCCGGGGATCCCCGGGAGGAACTGTTTTGCCTCCACCTGTGATCAGCGCGATCTCCTCGAAGGTCGAGCCCCCGGGATTCACTACCGGAACTCCACTCGCCATGGCCTCAATGAGACAGAGCCCGAAGGCTTCGGCATAACGCATCGGAGCCGAAAAGATTGTAAGACTCCCAAGAAAGCGGGCTTTCTCTTCTCGACTTACATTGGGCTCCCAGTCGACAAGGTGGCTAAGGCCCGCCTCCTCTATTTTTTCCTTCTGTTTCTGTACGAATGGCTCGTCTCCGAGAGGACACGACCCCGCGATCTTGAGCCGGCATGAAGGAAAGTTTCCTATCTCCTGAAACAGGAGATAGGCGTCCACCATATCCCCCAGGCCTTTATCCTGACTCATCCGCGACAAGAATCCAATCGCTTCAGGTCCATCCGTGGGACACTTCCCATAGCCCTCAAGGTTGATCCCATTGGGAAGTACTTCTATTTTGTCAGCTGGGAGGTCGAGGCGCTTAGACATGACCTCAGCGTAGAACCGGCTTGGGGCAATCAGCATCTCGCACTCCGGAAGCCGCTCCTGCATTTCTTCCCAACACCCTTTCCGATATGGTTCAGGTAGAGTATCCAAAAAAGTGTCTTCTCCCTGGAAGAACGCTATCACTGGAATATCACCAAGATGCTTCTTTAGCTCTCTGGTCATTCCTGCAAAAAGCGCGGTCGAGAGGGCGATACATTCTGGTTGCTCATGGACCGCGAGCCATTCGATCAGCTTTTCGAGCTCCTTTGTCAGACCGCTTTTCTCCAGCTGGAGCATGGATAAACACATCTCTCCCTGTTTTCTGGGGCTGGTCATATGGCTTCGGCTCGCTGCCTTTCGGAGCAACCCTGCACCATTCAATAGTGCGTCAAACCACCGCGGTGTATGCCTGAAGAAAGGAAATTTGCTCTGCAGATAGACGTTAATACCCCCGAAGAATATAGGAGCGTTCCCTACCTGCGGCGGACTTTCCTCATCCAGCTGCATCGGCAGATACATCGGCAGTAAAGCAACCTCGTGCCCATTTCGATGCAGGGCCGTAACGAGGGTGTTGTCGCGCATGCATGCCCCGCAGTGGTAACTGCCTGTTCCCGCTGTCAGAAAGGTGACTTTCATGCGGGTGGAGAGGACATCGTGTTACGTTACTGCTTGGGGAACCCGCCCGTGGGCGAGGGGCTCTGGAACCGAGGCTAATTCGCCTATAGCTTCCGCCAGAGGTGTATAGTCTTTTCCGTCAAGATCGCCAATCAAACAGTCAGTGAGCATAGGCCGGATTTCCTCGTGCCTTTTTATCAGTTCTCCAAAACTGAAGTTTTCATCGTAAAACGCATAAACCAGTTTCCGCATTACCTCAATCATGCCGCAAAGATCCTCCCCGTAATTCGAAAATTGCCCAGCAGAGACGTCTCCCTGTTCCAAAGCTTTGCCAATTGCGTCAGCTGCCATTTCCCCGCTTTTCAAGGCAAGGAAAACCCCTGATGAGAAGACCGGATCGAGAAAGGCAAAGGCGTCGCCCGCCATGACCAGCCCATCGGAAGCGCAATGCTCCCCCCGGTAGGAGTATTCCCCAGTGACCCAGTACTCGCCAAACTGCTCACCCTCTCCGAGATGCTCCTTTATCCAGCTATTTTTTTCAATTTCACGCTCGTAGATTACCTTCGGGTCTCTGCTGTCGCGGTAGAGGTAATCTCTCTCAGCGACTATGCCGGAGCTAACGATATTGTTGCGTAGAGGAATGTTCCAAAACCAGCCTCGACCGTCGACATAGGCTACCGTAGTCGCCCCTTCGTCCAGGCCCTCATCACGCTTCGCGTTCTTGTAGAGAGTCCAGATCGCTATCTTGTTGAGCTTCGGATCCCGTTTTCTCCAACTCTTCTTCCTCAGGAACAAGGCATCGCGCCCAGTGCAGTCAAGAGTCAGCGGTGCTTCTAGAGTGTATTCCTGTCCGTCTTTCCCCTTCGCGGTGACGCCAACTACACGATCTCCTTCATAGTTGAAACCGCGCACTTCTGTTTCCTCACGAACATCGACTCCCTTGGCCTCCGCATTCCGCAACAACATGTTGTCAAAGACAGACCGTTCAACTTGCCATGTCGTAGCGGCCGGGTGATCAAAGTGTTGAAAAAAGTAAAAGGGATCGGAGATTTTGCCATCTTTGGAGACAAACTGCACGCTGTGCTTCTTCACGAAGGCCTGCTTTTCCATTTCCTCCAGAACTCCCAGTCTTTTCAGAGTGAAATAGCAGAAGGGCATGAGGGACTCGCCGACGTGATATCGGGGAAACTTTTCTTTCTCCAGCAAGATGACCCGATGGCCTTTTTCCGCAAGAAGGGCGGATGCAGTAGATCCACAGGGACCTCCTCCGATGACAATTACGTCGCAGGGCTGTTTATCAACGGAAATATTCATGGGTGGTGAAAATCAGGAATTATTTCGAGAATTCGGGCCAGACAGGCATCTTTTTGGCATTTCAGTTGGTTGTAACGGCCAAAAAACAATCTTGCAGAACCCAATGGGGATAATTTCGGCGGTAAGGCCTCGCGCGCAACCGAAAAATACCCCAGAGGCTGGCTTTTGTAGGCAACCCCGTTCTGGTTAAGGATCCCCCCCAAAGGCTGCTCACCCCGTAAAATCAATTTCTGAAGAGCTTGGGAAAAATTATCCAATTCAATTTCAATCACCCCGAATTCAGCAGCGCGCCCTGTTCCCTCTCCCTTAAGAATGACCTCTCTGTAGTAGCATTCATCGGAATGTCCCTCAGCGAGAACCTCAAGAAGCATCCGCTCCCTATGAAACCGCTCCAGCGTTGACGTCATATCGCCCTCATGCACAAGGAGCGCCCGAAAAGGCTCTGGTATTTCCTCGGAAGAACGCCAGATGAACATCTCCGGGCTTAGCCCGGCACGCGCGAGGGCCTTGCTCAGAAAACCTTCAGAGGATGAATGCTCGTTTGGATTCAAAGGGCTTTTGCGTTGAAGGAATCTCGGAAATCTTTAGCGACCGTCGCATTGCGAACCAACGATCAACACCTTGCTGCGACCTCAAACGATTCGATCCGTTTTGTGATGCTCGAGGAAAAAGTCGTGAAGTAGATTATCCACACAAAGCAGTCCATCTCGGCTCAGGACGATCGCATCATCGATCACCTCGAGAAGTCCCTCCTCAGTGAGCTCCTCCAGAGGACGGGCAAAACGATCAAGAATACTAATCTGGAATTTATCGCGGAAGTAGTCTGCCTTCACGTGCCCCAACTTCATCTGTAGGATAAACTCTCGTATCATGCGCTCCTCTTCATTCGTTCGAAACGCGCGCTTTACTGGCATCTTCTCTGTATCAATCGCAGCCACGTAATCGTCTATCTCGGTCAGGTTCTGGTAATGGACTCCCTGCACATGGGAAAACGAGGCCACCCCAAGCCCAACAAGATCTGCACCTCCCCACAAGGAGTCCCGGTAGATAAATTTTGTTCTCTCAGGGTTCTTTACCGCCGTATACCCGGAACTGATCGTGTAGCCATTAGCTTCCAGCTCTGCAAATGCCTCCCTCACCCAGCGCCTCTTGGTTTCCCATCCCGCCACGGGGGCCACGAGGGCCCCACTCTCTTTCATATCCTTGTAGATGGTCGTATTATAGGGGATTTCCATCTGGTAGATGGTGATGCTGTCAGGAGCAAGTTTGAGCACCTGCTCAATGTTCTTCTGCCAGTTCTCCTCCGTCTCCTCCAGCATTCCCGCAATAAGGTCGATATTGATCTGGTCGAACCCTTCGGCCCTGGCCCGCTCGAAGGCCTTCCAAACCTCCTTGCTCCGGTGTGCGCGACCGTTGATCTCGAGGATCCGATCATCAAAGTTCTCAATGCCGAGACTCAGGCGAGTCACTCCGATCTCCTTGATCGCGGCCAGCTTTCCAGCGGTCAAAGTCCCGGGCTCACATTCGAAGGCAACCTCCTCTGCATCGTCCCATGAGAGGATGGCCTTCATTCGGTCGGTCAGGTCTGTCAACTGCCTGCCGGAAAGATACGAAGGGGTTCCTCCTCCGAAGTAAATAAAGTGCGGCTTGCGACCCGCGACCAGCGGCTTTGCTGCCAGCCTCTCTAACTCGGTAATGGTATGGTCCAAATAATCTCGGATCTCCTGCCCATTTTTGTCCGTATAGACACGAAAGTAGCAGAAGTGGCAGCGCCTGCGACAGAAGGGAATATGGTGATATAGTCCGAGTGGTGTCCCAGGAATGGGGTCTCGGTCATACGCCGCCCGCACTTCCTCCCCCTGGTCGCTGGACCAGAAGGAAAAGGGAGGGTAATTGGAAATAAAGTAGTTGCCCGCCCGGGTGGCCTTCTTAGTCGGAGGAGTGGCGGTTTCGCTCATGGTGTCGCTTTGGGCCTCTTGTCACCCCTGAGAGGGAAGCAGGATGGGCGAGAAAGAGAATAGCTCCCTTTTGCCGAAATTGGAATCTCGCAAAGTGATTACCCGGTTTCCGTGACCCAGAAGGTCTGAATACAGGAAAACCAGCCGCTGATCTCACGCAACCGACCTTTGTTACCCTCTTTAATTTTGTCCATCTTTACTATCAGGCGAAAGCTTCTCACTGCGCTCCAATGCAAAACAGCGTCCCGTCTGAGCCACCTACCACGATTCTACCATTAGCAAATGCAAGATCGGAACTGATCCCCTCTCCCAGATCCACCCTCCAGATTTCTTTCCCGTCAACCGGATCGACTGCATAAACTCTTCCGTCTCCAGATCCAAAAGCCACCGCATCCTTGAAGACGATCGCTCCGCCATCGATCCGGGAGCCAGTTTTGAATCGCCATGCTCTCTTGCCGCTCTCCCGGTCCACCGCATGGAGGTGCTTGTCACGAGAGCCGATAAACACATGTTTTGCGGTAACCGCAGGGGCCGCGTAAAACCCGAAATCCTTATCTTCGTAAACCCACTTTGGGTCCTTTTTCGAAATGTCTACCGCAACTAGTTGGTTACCATAATTTGCAGAGTATACCATACTACCCATCGTCGCCACCGTGCCAATGATCTCCGCCTCCACCTCAACTTCATTGACGGCCTCTCCATTACTGACGTCAATCACATGCACCCTCGCATCGCAGCCACCAAGGACGATATTCTTCCCGTTCACCAAAGCCGGAGTTCCGTTGATCTGCTCCGCCGTTTCATATGTCCACGCTTCCGTGCCATCTTTCGTGCGCAGCGCCCGGCAGATCCCGTCGTAACCGTTGACGACAATCCATGTCTCCTTCTCGTCCGGGCTCTGGATCAGTAAGCCACCACCCACGAACTTATCTGCAGCTTCGTATTTCCACAGCTCCTTACCTGTCTTCTGATCAAAGCAATAGAGGTAACGATCGCTCGACCCAATAAAGACCCGGCCGCCGCCCACAGTTGGTGGAGCCTCAATGGTGTCCTCCGTCTCAGCCTTCCAGCGCACCTTGCCGGTCCGCTCATCCACCGAGTAAAAAGTTCCCATTACCGTCCCTACAAAAACTGCTCCATCCGCAATTGCCGCATCACCTACAATCGGGCCGTCAAGCACGGCATCCCAGCTAACTACCGGCTTGCGAGGAACATTGTCCGGAACACTGCCTTGTAAGGCGTTTCCTCCACGTGGAATGGCCCAAGACTTTGTCTCTGCTTCTGCGTTTTCTTTCTCGGGGGCAGCGAGGCTAATCCCTACCACAAGGAGAACATACGCTACGCTGACTGCCAAAAAATTCGGGTAGGAGTAATTCATCACGTATCTTGGGTTGCAGCGCCACCAAAGGCGCTCTGATATAATACCGCAAAATCATCTCTTTTCATACTCCGAGGATTGAACTGTCCAGTCCACTGTCTCGTAGCATCCTCTGCAAGCTCAGGAAACACGCCAGGATCGACTCCGCACTGCGCCAGCGGCGAGAGATTCGCCACAGTGAGCAGATGCTCAATCCAAGCTCGAACGCCCCAGTCCACCCCTCGGCAGCTTGATAGCAAGGTTCCATAATGCGCATAGGTCTCGCTAGCTTCCGGGGCTTCCTCGTTCAGCCCGATCACGTGAGGAAGCATCAGAGCCACCGCGTGGCCGTGGGCCAGCCCACACGAGGCCGTGAGTGGATTCGCCGAAGCGTGAGCTGCTCCCAACATACTGTTTTCGATCGCGAGCCCCGCGAAGGCGGATCCCATTAACATCGCGTTACGCTCGGAAGCCGATGCTTCACCCTTCAGAACAGGCTCGATCGCCAGGGAAATGTGAAGAAATGCCTCCCTTGAATATGCAGAAGAAAAGGAATTCCTACGTGTGCTTACCGCCGTCTCCAACGAATGCGCGAGAGCATCCAGCGCTGTCAGGACCGCTACCCTGTGAGGCATCGAGACGGTCAGGTCCGGATCAAGAATAGCGTAAGTTGCAAGCGCAGAAGGGTCCCCGCAGGCCATCTTCTCGTGAGATTGATCACGACTGATTACCGCGTAACTCTGGCATTCACTTCCTGTTCCAGAAGTTGTCGGTACACCTATAAAGGGGAGAAGAGGTGTTCGCGCTGCACCGTATCCCTTATAATCGCTCATAGCCCCACCGTTGGTCAGAAGGAAATTGCAGCCTTTCGCAGTGTCCATGCTACTTCCCCCACCCAGTCCCACAAAGCAGTCCGGTCCTACCTCCCGGGCAAATTTCATCGCGGCAAGAATATCGCTCTCTGCAGGATTCTCGCTTGTCCCATCATAAACAGTGCAGGCTATTCCTGCATCTTCCAGTAAAGTAACCGCCCGACCGGCATGACCTGCGGCAGCCACCCCTTGGTCGGTCACGAGCAGCACTTTCTGTCCCCCACTCTTGTGGACGCACGACGGCAACTCGGCTAGAGATCCCGGTCCGCCCACAAGTTGCGGACTGGGTCTGGTTGTAAAGGGCTCCATTCTGAGTCAGCTCACTGCGGCAAGGTTCCCCTGTATAGCACGCCGCCGGAACAGAAACTCGAACAAATTACCTTCATGTGGCTGCTCCCACTGAACACGGTTGGTTGGGAAAGGGCCGATGTTGAGCCGCTCGATATCGGACGAATTCATGAGATCACGGATCCAGCCCGCATCGTCCGTCCAAGCTGAAACAACCAGTGTCTCTCCAATCTCACCAAGCATCTGGCCTTGCGGCATTTCCGTCACACTGGCGAAGGGAAACATGAATTCCGTGTTTGCGAGAGGATGCCCCGGGTCCGCGCAGGAAATCAGAGTTGGCCGCAGATAGGTCTGACCGTGCATTTCCACGAGGCGAGATCCGTTCCGGTAACGCGCCGTAACATCTTCGGCCCCCTCCACCTTTAGGTGCTCGTCAATAAGATCATTTATCGATCCAGCCCATTCGGTGTTCGAAAATCCACAGAGAAGCGCATCCTCATGATCTCTGGGAAGAGGTTCGATAGCCGCAAGATCCCGTGCTACAGCATCGGCCAGTTCATCTCGCCCGGATGAGACAAGAATTGCAGACGTGTTAATACAGCTTCGGCCCCCATTGGCCGAGATGGATTCAACGAGGGTTTCGGTATGGTCGGCCCACTTGCCGAGATAATCATCCCCGACAAGAACCTTGCTCCTCCCAGTGCCATGGACTTGGATACTCGGAAAGCCCGAATACTTGCGCACCGTGGCGTCACTGCCAAAGGCGATGCCACGGCCACAGCCCATGAGAATCGTATCTCCGCCCTCATGAGTCGTGGGATAAAACCCGAAAGCCTCTTTGGGAAATCCTGCGGCAATCAGAGATTGCACGATTCGTAGCGGAGTGAAGGGGTCTTCCCGGCCCGGCTTCAAGAGGACCGGAATCTTCAGAACCGGCGCGGGTAGCCACAGCGAGTTCACGGCAGGAGCGTTGCTGGGAAGAGAAACCCCCAGGGCGTCGGCCACCGGATAGAAATTCACCTCAAGATCATCGACTGCTGAGAGTCCCCGATCAAAAAGCTCCAGCGGAAGATTCCGGGTCAATCCACCAATCACCGTGCGGATCTGCGACATCGCGGCGTGAACCTTTCCCATGTTCATTTTCACCAGTGTGTGGGGAAGCTTTGTCAGCGCTGACAGAGACTCGATATAATCCTGCGGGCTCTGGCTGCTGTTACCAAGAGGCAACTCTTCGTGGAGGAAGAGTTCAGCGGCAGCTTCGCAATAGCCCGCGAGGGTCTCAGCAGGCACGGCATCAAGAGCAGCCTTGGACTTCTCAAGATCGAGAATATCCCGTCGTATCAGGCCGGGATTCGCCGTGTGGGTATAAACCGTGCTGTCCGCCGATGATTCCAGCTCAACCGTATCGAGACTATGATATTCCTCGCCGAGGCGCAGGATAGGGATATGCGTTTCCTTACTCATGATGTTCAAGGGAGCGGTCGAACGCTCCGTGGTCTTCGTTTCTCCTTGGTATGGTCAATTCCGAGTGACGTGTCTCTTTGTTCTGGCCCCTAATAAACGCCTTCAATCACCTGCTTGGTCCCGCTTTGGAAGGGCCGGACATCTCCGACTCCATCCCACGGAAATTCCCCACAAGGCTCTCTTCGAATTGCCTCATCCCGCTCAAGAAAGCGAGGCACAAAGAACTCCTTGGTCATTGTGGTCAGTTCCACCCGCCCATATTCTCCATATTCCATATTACGGGTCGAATCCTCCGGATCCACAATCCGCAGAACTGCACGGGGCTGGGGCGCATAGTAAGTCAGACTGTACTCTCCAGGCTCCCGCTTCCTGCTGATCGCAAGGCCCATCAAGGTATTGCCGTAGGTTGGGGCATAATTGATCTGGCCCTCCAATACTTCCTCCTCGATGAAGCGAACGTATTGAGGAGTCATCGTTGTTCCACCGGCAAACACACCTTTAATCCCACCATCAACCAGAGACATCCGCTCAGCGAGGCTTTCGAGCAACTTTGGTGTCGTAAAGAGGCACTTGATGTCCCGGTGACGAATAATGGTGACGGCCTGATCAATGACGTGCTCCTGGTACTTTCGGGCCATCGAGTATTCTCCATCCGCAATCAGTCGTTTCACCCAGCGGGGATCAAGATCGATGAAAAAGCAGGCTCCTCCTCGGCGGTTCGCGAGGTGCTCGATCGAAAGTCGCAAGCGCCTCGGCCCAGTGGGTCCCACCATCAGCCAGTTTCCCCCTTGAGGAAAAAAATCGGAAGGGTAGTGGTCACTGAACTCCGAGTAATCGGTCTTGTAATCGTCCCAGCCAATCCGCTGCTTTGGCATTCCGGTTGTCCCTCCGGTTTCGAAGACATTGAAAGGCCTTCCTTCAAACGCCTTGGGGATAAACCGACTTGGATCCTCTTTTCGGAGAACCTCATCGTCAAAGTTTGGAAATTTCTGGATATCCGCGAAGCAGGTCACCTCCGTCAGCGGGTCGAATCCAAGACTGGGAGCCCGGTCCAGCCAGTAGGGACACCCTGTTTCGGGAGAAAAGTGCCATTGCATGCTTTCCCGTACGCGCTCATCCAGAGCCGCGCGGGCTTCTTCCACAGTCAAATCACAACTCATATCGTTTCAATCCCTTTTGTTCAGGCTTATCCCTACTCCTTTCTCACAATCCCGCAAGTCCCACGATCCCGCGGCGTGGCAAATTGTTTCGCTTTCCCGTAGTACTCGCTCTCTTGATAGGTCTCGAGAGCCCCGGAGAATTAGGGGAAAAACTTCTCCACCGTCTCCCGGCTGGGAGGCTTGGTGACCAAGGAGACGCCCACTAACGCCACTACCGAAGCAAGGCAGATGAAGGTAACGGGCATCACGCCAGCGATAAGGTATTCCCCATGCTTAGTAGCTCCAAACCACTGCTCCCCAGCCTTTCGCCCCAGAGCGTCGTGTATGAAAAGAGCCCATGTTCCAGCTGTCGCAATGACGCTTGCAAAAACTCCGGCCTTGGTCACTCGCTTCCAATAAACTGAGGCCAGCGCGATTGGGAACAGAGCTGCGAATCCACTGAAGCACCAAACCCCGAGGCTGAAAACACTCGTGGGGCGGAAAAGGGAAATAACGTAGGTGATCGTGACAATAAGGACAATGAATCCACGGCCGAGCCAGACCTTCTGACGGTCGCTAAACCGATCCTTGCCTGTCAGCGGCAATACAAAGTCATTGGTAAACATGCTGCCCACACAGACGAACTGAGAATCCAGCGAGCTCATGATCGCTGCCAGCACTCCGGCAGAAAAGAGGCCTACAAGCAGGGGGCTGTCCATGAAAGTCTTCACCATCGCGCTCAGAACAGCGTTGGGATTGGGGTTCCCGTTAGGGAGCGGCGGGACCCGAAGATCGCCAGCTGCGTGCAGGCCAGCAGCCCAGATCCCAATGAGGATGCAGGGAATCCAGACTATCATTATGCAGAGAGGGTGTGCAATGACCGTAAGCTTGAAAGACTTTGCGCTCTTGGCCGTAAGCCAATGCTGGAAGAG
>MDTD01054644.1_pt1 | contig 29561 bp, 27 predicted proteins | sample 811221 | NCBI WGS metagenome assembly MDTD01 (sample SAMN05326646, study PRJNA326480) | marine metagenome | isolation source: seawater | place: Pacific Ocean: South West | collected 2011 | reverse complement strand
GAAAGTTATGACATAAATTTGTTCAAACCAAAGCAAGGTAGAATGACATTGCTTCCTGTAAGTGATACAGGCTCGAAAGAACAAAAAGTCCCTGTAGTAATCGAAGTGCCGATTGTTGAAAATTCTGAAAATATTGATGTTGAAAAAATTGAAGCAGTAGAAGAAAATTCACTCGTAATTGAAGAAGAGGATTCAGTAGATGAAGAGGACGTTTATGTCACGGCTTTAGAGGAATTCAAAGATGAGCCAGTGCAAGACCTAGAAGAAGAAAGAGAGGAAAAGGCAGAAGTGAAAAATCTCGAAGTAAAAACCACCTCTAATGAAATCAGTAAAAAGAGCAAGGAATCTCTTGCAAGATTCTTAAAAAAGATTGGTCTCCAAGAAATATCCTCGAAAAAGGATGAGACTGATTTCCTAATGGCTGCTAGAAGAGGTATTGCAGGAATGGTTGGAATTGAGCCTAGAGACACCAGAGTAGACAGAATGTTGAGAGTAGCGTTGAGATTAATCCCTGCTGGAAATGCTGATGACGAGAAAAGAATCACATTATTGAACGCGTTAACTGCAGCAACCGAAAATCATCACAAGTGGACAAAGAAACGGTTACAAGCAAGAAGAGAGCAAGGCACAGACCATTACTTGGATGATTCGAAGAAATTGGGTGTTGCATTGGAACGCATTCCCGGACCGGGGTTATACGTTCCTTTGGAAAAAGACGAAGTTGAATTGCCTTCAATTGACGACCTAGCCAATCTATCAAAAATTACTCTAGAAGTTGCTCAAGCAATGTCCTTGCCTACTGCTGGCGGAATAAGATAACTAAAGCAGTTCTTTGAGTAACTCATCTTTTTGACCCTCATCCAAGGTTTCAACAACTGCTTCGCCTTGAACGACATATGTTTCAGGTTCCTTATTTTGCTCAAATTCCTTTCCTAGTGGATCTGAGAATCCGTCCATGCCAACATTGGTTGGTGGAGGCGGGAGGAATGAGGCATTAGTAGGCAAAGGTGCCGGTATAGATCCTGGTTGTGGAAGTGGAGCAGGTAATGGAGCAGGTAGACTCGGTTGAGGAATTTGTTGGGGCGGAGGCGGAAGATTTGGAGAGCCACCTACCGGAGGAGCCATCGGCGTCATTACGGGTGGGTTTGGGACTTGGTTAAGTCCAGGTATAACCGGTGTAATTGATGGATTTGGTATGGTTGGTGGAGGGGGGAGTTGAGCCTCATTTGGGGCAGCTGGAGGAGCTTTTGGATTGGATTCGGCTATTGGTGGACCTAATGGTTTGTTTGGCGTAGTGGGGACCTCGTCCATTGGAGTTAGCATACTCAAATTCTTGTTTTCATTACTACCTGAATCTGCTTGAGTTGTACTTTGTGGTACAGATTGTGGGATGGTTTGAGGTAAAGATTGCGGGGGGGTCTCGGGCATGGATTGCGGCATAGTTTGCGGCATTATTTGGGGTCCAGATAGCGGCATGGCTTGTGGAATAGTTTGGGGCACGGTTTGGTGCTGCGGTTGGATATTGCCCATAGGTGGAGAAATTGGGACCCCCGGTGCTTGGAGAGGTATTTGTGCAGGAGGGGGTGAAGGTTTTACTGGTTGCATAGCCTGTTTTGCTAGCAAATCTATTTCAGTGGTATCAATCACTTCTCCGTTTAAGATTTCAGGAAAAGAATTGGCAGCAAATTCGGAAAATTTGCTTAACAAATTTTTATCCGATGTTAAACCAAAGAAAAGAATCCTTTTAGTAAAGCCTGAAAAGGATAATTCTACCATCAGTGGATCAAAGAAAATGTATCCTAGACTGGCTAATCCGGCAATAAGTAGTGAGTAGGCCAAGAAATCAACACCAGGAATTATGGCTAAAATTAGACCTAGTGCTGAAAGTCCTGCAGAATATGGGATGATGCGCTTTAGTTCCTTTCTTGTGAAGGAATATCCCGTCAGCGCCTCTTTGGCATAAACAGAATCGATGATGGATTCTGCATCACCATTAGGAAGAACAGTAGTTGTTGCAATTCTTACTGTGCCTTCATCAATCAACATTGAAACAGTCTTCTTTCCGTCTTTAGTTTGAGACATTGGAATCTCGAAAGAAGATTCGGAGATTTGTATTGCCTGTCTTGCTCTAACTGGCAGGGTGACTACTCCAAAATCATCTGAAGGACTCTGTTTTTCCTGCTCATCAGCAGATTCGTTCTCCTCGTTCTCAACTGGTTCGTTTTCTTCTTCGTCATTAGATTCGGAAACAACTGACTCCTCCTCAGATGGATTATTTCCTGCGTGATCATCGCTGGATTGTGTGGAGTCGTTTTCAACTTCCAATTCAGTTTCAGGCTCATCTGCAGTTACCTCATCTGGCCACTCAGATTCCTCAGTCATAGTGAGGTTCAAACCCTACTATCAAATGAAGATAGTGGAGAATAAATTCAGGATTCTGTCATCCATGCGGTGACGTCATCTCTTTCAGAATATCCTTTGCCTTTCTTAGTACCAACAACTGTCTCAATTGCAGCTTCAGCCGCTATATCTAGTATTGAATCGCTCACAGGCCCATTGATTACAAGTGCAACTGCACCATCTGTCTCGTTAGCTTCTGTTCTCAAACTCTTAGGACCAAGTTCTTCGGTTACTGAACCATCTATTTTTACAAGAATTGCTTTGTTTTTAGCAAGCCCTGGTATGTGGTCCATGTATTCTTGAATTTCAGCAGGCGCTTCCTCGACTTCAAATTCTTCTGGTAATTCTTCAGCCCAGTCTTTGTCTTCAAACCCTGCTGCTTCGTCTTCCTCTTTCTGTTTCTTTGTCAATTTTGCAGCAAACTTTCCTGAGTCTTCTTTCATTGACAGGCATTTTGTAACTGTCTTCTGAGGCAATAATTCCCACTCTTGTCCAACTGGTGCTTGAGCGACGAATGTAATTTTCATCATGTCATTTAATTGACTGAAGAGCATTTCACCTCCTCTGTCTCCATCGATTGCTAGTATTACTGTGTCCTTAGAATTAGCAAGATCAATTAGTTCTTGTTTGATATTTCCTGCTCCATCTGCGCTGATTGCGTTCTTTACTCCACAATTAAGCAGGTTCTTGACATCATTTCTGCCCTCTACGATTATCAGAGAAGCAGAAGATTCTACATTGGGCCCAGCGGTTAATCCGTGGAAATTTCCAGCTTGGCCTGTGGTTAATACTGAGCGAACTTCCTCAACCACAGATTTGGTTGCTGATTCTCCGTTGGTGACTAAATCCAAAAGTAGTTCTTTGGCTCTGTCAACGACTACGGATCTCTTTGAAGCCCTGATGTCTTGGATTTCTAGTACTTTGATGATTGCGGTACATGGTCCGATTCTATCTATTGTTTCAAGTGCAGATGCGATAATTGCTGTCTCAACATTGTCTAGTGAAGAAGGGATTAGAATCAATCCGTGCACCTTTCCACCGACATCTGTCATTTCGACGTCGACGTGCCCGACCCTTGCAGTCCTCTGTAATTTCCTTAACTCGAGATCGTCTCCTAAGAGACCTTCTGTTTGCCCCATTATCGCACCAATGATGTCTTTTCTCTGAACCTTGCCGTTAACTTTGATGTCGGCACGGATCTGATATTTCATTGATGCTTGCTTTCCTGATTGGCGGGAGCCCCCGCCTGATTTCTTTTTGTGGTTATTTTGTCTTCTATTTTGTGACATTTTATTGCCTCCTTAGGCCCTATTATTCTCTGTTCTCCCGACTAGCAGGAGGTGTCTGCCTTCGATGATTCGATGGCAAGTGAATGTGATTGGACAACCTAGACCGGGTGCTCATTGTTTTTGAATACTCCCTAAAAATACTACAAAATCTAATGATTTAGCAATCGTTGAATTGATATGAGATACTAATATCGCTAACTTGTGCCGACTCCTGTGTTGAACAACATCGAGGTTTTCAAGACCACCGTTCAGGTGATGCTTGATGACGGTGTTTTAACCAGGGAAGAGAAGAGGCTTGTCATTAAGCTTTCAAGCGCCCTAGGGCTAACTGAAAATGAGCCTGGACTAGTTTACAAATCGATTAGAGAAGGCACTAAACTTCCTTCGGGAAGAGAAATTTCAGAGAATGAAGCAAGAGAGATTTTCATGAAAATTTTTGAGGTGGCTCTGGTTAATGCATCCCTTTCTTTAGATGAATTCAGAGTTCTGGACCACCTTAGAGAGACTTTTGGGATAGAAGAAGCCGATTTCAACAATATCAAGTCGGAGCTTGAGGGAATCATCAAAGAAAAATACGATGACCCGAATGTATTGGAAAAGGTGTATGAAATCCTTAAAGACGGTGTTAACAGCATAAACGACAGAATTGATAACCTCACTAAAAAGTCTCAAAGTAGCGGAGATGAATGAATTTGAGTGCTGCGCTTGAATCCTTCCTAGAAGAGAGGCAAAATCTCAAATTATCTCAAACAAATAAAATCTTGAAAATGTTGAGAGACGCTTACAGTGAAGGTTTGCCTGGTTTGATGGCAAGACCACAAATGGATCACTTAACCCAAACCGGTGCCTTTGAATTTCAAATTGGGACACCAGATCCGGAAATGAGAATTATTGCATCATGGTTATTGTCGAGAGACGGAAAATCCCCGAAAGCCCTCAAAAGGTTACTCAAGAAATTATGGAAAAGGGGTGGAAGAGAAGATAAGGTGCTTGCAGGCATTATATTAGCCAATGTTGGCATCAATGAATTAAAACAAGACCCATGGATTGTTTTAGTCAAACTTTTTTCAAGGAGGGAAAGCATAGAATTGCTTTTGGATATTGGTGAAGAAATGATTCGCGGAGGACATGAATTACCAAATCAGGAATGGTTTGTAGAGATGGCAAGGGTATCTCAGATATGGCACCAATACTCGGTTGTTTTCATTTCTTTAATGGAGCAATATCCTCCTCATTGTGTTGCTTTAGCGAGACTTGCAAAAGAAGGCGGAGAGATTTTTGAGCGCTTGCGGGCAAAGATACTGGCATCAACAGATTGATTCGATGCCTACATCTAACCCGCATCATGGGCGAGAGGTTTTTGCCGGCAGAAGACCCCGTCCTAGAATCTGCCATTAAGTGGACTTGTGAAAGAAATTCAAAGGATATCCGCCAACTATTGGTGTGGCTTCAAGAAGCAAGAAGTACGAAGGAGCAGAAAGCGATAATGGCTAGAGTTAGGGAATTGCTTGAAGAGCTCGAGCTAAGCCTAGAAAAATTGGAGCCGTGAAAGGGTGGAGTCCGAAGTCAATTCAACGTTGATTATTCTTGCAGGCGGAAAATCAGCAAGGATGGGTGAAGACAAGGCATTGATGTTTGATAATACTTCTAGAATTCAAAAAATCGCAGAAAATTTAGGAGTAAAGGATTGTATTATTCTTTGTGGTAATAAAAATAGGAAGGAGTTATTCCAAGGCAATGTTTGGGCGGACCCAATATCTGTTGACGGCATTCTCGATACTATCATTTGGATTTCAAAACAAATCAAGGGAAGGATTCAGTTAATTCCTTGTGATTGCTTTCAGATACAACAAAATGGGATTGAATATCTCTTGAGAATGAATGGTAGTTTGCCTGTCGATGAAAACGGCTTAAAACAGCCCCTGTTAGCCAATTTTTACCCTGAAAATATTAGCCTAGAAGGAGAAACTTTGAATGAAATATTCTCAGATTTGTCAGTGGATAATGGCTTTGGTGAGCCAAGCCAATTCAACAATTTTAACACTCAAGAAGAACTTAATCTAATCCGATCGGAAGAACAGAAATCTTGAATGATTTTTGGATAAAGAAGGTGTTCTTCCACTTTTACCCTTTGAGCAAGACTTTCTTCGGTATCGTTCTCAAAAACTGGGACTTTGGCTTGTGCAATAATTTGTCCTGTATCCATCCCAGCATCTACAAAATGAACGGTGCATCCTGATTGCGTATCTCCGCTGGAAATCACATCCCTATGGGCATGAGCACCTGGGTGTTTTGGCAAAAGTGAAGGATGTATATTCAATACCTTACCTTCCCAATCTGATACAAATTCTGCTGATAGCAATCTCATATAGCCACTCAAAATAATTGCCTCTATGTTGTATTTATCCAGTAATTTTTGAATGCGAATTTCATGCTCTCTTCTTCTTGTTTCTTTACTTTCATCTGATGAAACCAAGCAAAGTTCAGTAGCAAGATCGGCGCATTCTGCTTTGGCTAAACCCGTGGATTGCTTATCTGAGATAACTACACTTATTTCGAAGCATACCTGATTTTCTTGTGCATATTGCTCAAGTGCTAGCATCCCAGAGCCTGAACCTGAAATGAATACTGCAAGCCTGATAGGGTTGGTTTCTGACCCTACACGAAGGCTTGGCATGAACACGGGGCGAGTTTTTCAAAAATTATTACTTCGGTTAAGCATTCTGAATTACACAATAAATTGACGCTGGTTATTATCAAGTCGAATCTTTTGGGCGGAATCACCAGCATGTCCGTTAATGCGCATGAGTTGATCTCTGCAACTGAAAATATTGCAGATTTGCCTAAGAATGCGGATAGTGATGTTATGCTGGAAAAAATTGTGTCCGAACACAAACCATCTAAAAATCCCATAATCCGGTTATTATGGATTATTTTCGGATCTGCAGCCGTGGTCTTAGCAGCTATCGGCGTTTTCTTGCCGGGTTGGCCTACAGTTTCATGGCTTGTGTTTGCTGGTTTTGCATACGGCAGATCGAGTCAGAAATTGTTCAGATGGCTTCTAACAAATCGACTATTTGGAGATACATTACTAAATTATTACAAAAATGGAAAGTCTTTACCATTGCACTCAAAAATTGTAATTATTGGCCTTATCATCCTTGTTTCGATTGCATCAATTATCACAATTTCAAAGGCAGGAGACCCTGGCTACGGTCAAGCAACAATCGGATTAGTTGCCATTATAGGCATATGTTGGTTAATATGGAAAGTTCCAACAATGGAATGAGTTATTCTTCAAACTTTTTTCCGAGTAACTTTGCCGCTGTTATTCTTCCTGCAGCAACATCAACATTTGGGAACAAGCCATGAACTAAAAGCCTAATACTTCCAATTAGGCAAACAAAGGACAGTCTCAATGCCCTACGAAAATGGGTAAACCATGATTCCCCAATATCTTCTAAATGTCCCATAGACTTACCAGTGAACAATGGTGTTTGAATCTTGGGTATAATTATCAGTGCCTAAACAATCTATGTCCAGTGAATAGCATAGAAATACCAAGATTATCTGCAGCTTGGATGACTTCATCATCTCTAATTGAGCCTCCTGGCTGGACTATGGCTGATGCCCCTGCTTGGGCGGCTTGCTCAAGTCCGTCTGCGAATGGGAAAAATGCATCGCTTGCTAAAACACATCCTTCTGCTCTCTCGCCTGCTCTTCTCGACGCTATTCTCACTGCTTCAACTCTGCTAGTTTGCCCTGGGCCAATTCCAACAGTAGCAACTCCTTGAACCATTACAATAGCATTAGATTTCACCTGCTCGCAAACCCTGACTGCAAACTTCATTGCATCGAGTTCTTCTTGTGATGGTTCTGATTTAGTAACCACTTTGGCTTTCGACCAATCAATGATTGGAGGCTCTTCAGTTTGAACAATCCATCCGCCTTCGACTGGTTTTTGGATCAGATTACGTTCTAGTGGTGCTAGACGCTGGTTTGGGGAATCGATAGTTAGGATTCTTCGATTGGTTTTTTCCATCAATTTTGATTTTGCCTCTTTAGTGTAACCAGGGGCCATTACAACTTCGATAAATAGTGGAGTCATTGCCTCAGCAGTTTCTAAAGTAACCACTTCGTTGAAACATATGATTGAGCCAAATGCGCTTTCTGGATCACTGGCAAGTGCATCTTTGTATGCCTGAGCCTGGTTAGACCCAAGTGCTGCTCCACATGGATTCGCATGTTTGACAATTACACAAGCATGAGGAGTGTTAGGCCACTCATCTGTAGAAAGTGAACGGCACAGTCGCAAACATGCGTCTGCGTCTGCATAGTTATTGTAAGACATAGCCTTACCCCCTTCTACCTTGGCGGTTACAAGAGTGGAATGATGTCCAACCTGATCAGGATTAACATACAGAGCGGCGCCCTGATGTCCGTTCTCTCCATACCTAAGCACGCTTGCTAATTCTGCATTGACTGAAAGCGTGTTGTGGAATTTATCTTTCTGATTTTCTAAGCCTTTGAATTGCTCAGGTGACCCTATCCATCTTTTGTGGAATTCATTGACAATATTAGAATCATAAGCAGCCGTGTGTTCATATGCCGCAAGCGCTAGTTGTCTCCTGAAATCCATCGGCACTTTTGAAGCGGAGCTTGCTTGTTTTAGATGCTCAATTATCGACTGGTATTGATTTGGATTTGAGGCTATCAAGACATTTCTGTGATTTTTGGCCGAGGCTCGAACCATTGTTGGCCCGCCAATGTCTACCATCTCAAGTAAATCCGCATCATTCAATGGAGGTTGTTGATTACTTGCCTCAGCAAATGGGTATAGGTTGCAAGCAACGATTTCGATCATTGGATATCCCAACTCTCCAAGCATTTTTGCGTCTTTTTCCATCTCTAATCTAGCAAGCAAGGGCCCGTGGATTGCTGGGTGTAATGATTTAACTCGACCGTCGAAAATTTCTGGGTGCCCTGTTACATCACTAACTCCAATAACCTCAAGACCTGCTTCTCTGAGTTTTCTAGCAGTACCACCAGTGGACACTAACTCATAACCAAGATTGCTGAGTTCAGTAGCGAATTCTACAATGTTTGTTTTATTGTAAACGCTAAGTAGGGCTCTGGGGCGATTTGAAACGGGAGCAGACATAGTTCAACCCGTTAAGAGATTCACCTAGACACGGGTTATGAAATTATGTAGTCTAATCAATCGCCGCGAGAAGAGATGACTTGGTCAATTCTAAGCAATGTAGTTGCTGTTTCAAATGCTAAAATAATACCGCTTAGGACTGTTTCAGTACAAAGTCGCACAGTTGAAACATCGGAAATTTCTCCATCACTATCAACACCAAAACAGGAGTCTTTTGCATTATTTTTTGCTCTTAATTCAAGCAGCCCGTCTAACTTATCCTCGCCTGCATTTTCCAACAGTACACAGGGAATCAATTCAAGCGCCCTTGAATATGCATCCATTGCAAGCCTTTGCCTTCCTGCCTTAGCTTCACCAGCCATTCTAATTGTGGAGGCTGCATGAGAGTGGAAATTACCTCCACCGAGCATTGTTGATTTGTATTCTGTTGCAAGACAAACAGACCTAAGAGAATCAAATAATGCTCTGATGGCTTCTTCGCTGCTCAAACCATCTGTTCCATAGACATCCAAGGTTACAATACCTGCAGATTTTCCAACAACCAGATGTATTCTCTCTCTTTTGCCTTCACTACCTTCCATTACCTCAACATCGACGGAGTCAAAAGAACCTAAATTTGCCTGGTCTATGTCATCTAAGTGATCAATAACCCATGCGTTACAGGTATCTGCAATATCCTGTAATCCTGGCCCCTCCAAATCAGCCATTACTATGCAGCCTGCCTCTGCTAGAGCTTGTAGAATTGAATCATCAACCTCGTCTTTGCAAGCAATGAATGTAGCCTTAGTTGCTAGGATTTTGTCGACTTTTTCTTGTATAATTTTGTCCTCAGCCTGTAAAAATTCAGCAAATTTTTCAGCACTTTCAATCTCGATATCTGCATCCCTAGAAGAAGATTCGATCTTAAGTGGACAGGATAATGCGAGTAATTTTCCGGCACCCAGGTGCTTTGGCATCTTGTCCAGTTTCAATCTTTGATCTATAATTAATCCTTGAATTAATTTGGAATCCCTAATGTTGCCCTCTCCACGTTTAGACATTCTAACATTAGTATATGGAGCAAAGACCTCTTTTCCTTCAAGGAATCTAATCGTTTCTACAGCATCAACTACCATTTTTGCCAAGAAATCGTCTTCAAAATCCGCAATTGTCCCACTCAGACTAGTTTTTGCCACTTTCAATAATGCATCTCTGTCAAATCCTGTGAAATCTATCCTCTTTTCTTCGAGCAAATTTAGAGCAATTTCGTGAGCAGCGGTATATCCTTCTATCAATATCAAGGGATGGACGCCTCTGCTGAGCAATCTGCCGCCCTCTCTCATCAACTCACTTGCAAATAATAGGCAAGATGTCACTCCATCTCCGCACGCATTTTCCTGGGATTCAGCTAAAGAAACGAAGGCTTTTGCAGCAGGGTGTCGTACTAGTAGCTCTGCAACTATTTTTGCACCATCATTTGTAATCGATGCCTCTCCTGTAGTCTTGTACATCATTTTGTCAAGTCCATTTGGACCAAAGGTCCCCGAGAGTAGGTTACCGAATGCAACCGAGGCTTTCACTAATTTTTGTGTTACTGCTACTCCACTAGTGACGCTGGTCGACTGTTTGACTATTCTCACAGGACCCTTTCCGGCACCTGAATCACCAGTCATCAAACCTACGGAATACATCTCATTGATGAACCCTCGCGAGCGCAAGCCGCCTCATCTTCTGCCCTTTCTTGACTTTCTTCTTTGAGACTTTGAGCTTGGATTATGCCCTTCCCAAGCCCTTGCGCCTCTGCTTCTTCGGTCTTGAATATCAAAATCCGAATCCATATCATCCCTTGTCGATTTCCCTTCCCAAGCCGACATTGGCTCAACTTTCAAGGAGAGACCGCCTAATTCATTTTGTAGAGCCCTGATATTATCTCCACCCTTTCCGATAAGAGTGGAAACCATGCTCTTTGGCGCATAGATTGTTGCTGAGGTTTGTCCAGTGAATTTTACTTCGCATTTTACTCCCACCCAGCGCCTGATTTCTTGTATTATCTGCTCTTTGGCGAGGGCTTGTAAAGGCGACACGCGATTATCTGCATCTCCAACTGGAACCACTGCTAATTCTGAACCAAAAGCAAACATTTCATAGATGACTGTGCCCTTGGGAAACTCGACAACTTCGATGACTGGTCTTGCTAATTCCTCTTGCATACCAGTTGGAGGTTTTACCGTCATCCGCAACTCAAGAACTTGAGCAATTTGACCTTTTTCGACGTGGATTACGGTGTCAAGAACTTGGCTTACAAGACCAAGTTCAACCTTTCCGATCAATCTTTGAATAGCCTCTAGGGCAGAGTTAGCGTGAGTTACTCCCAGTAATCCTACTCCAGCAAGACGTACATCAGCAAAAATCTCGAAATCTCTTGCTCTGCGAACCTCATCAAATAAAACAAAGTCTGGTCTTACCAAGAATATGATTTCCGCTGTTTTTTCTAAATCTCCTTCAAGTGGAGCATATTGTGTTATCCTGTCTGGTAACTGAAGGTCCCTTGGCGCTTCCATTGTTTTCACTACTGCGCCGACCTGTTCATCCAAATATTCACCAATAGCCTGAGCCATGGTGGTCTTTCCAGATCCTGGTCTTCCTGAAATGAAAACTCCTCTGTGGTGATCGCTCAATCTATCGATTAATTTCTGATCGAAATCATAATCTGAAAGTGATAATTTTGCAACTGGCCTGACTATTGTCATTTCTCTTGTATCAGCAAATGGCGGCCATGCTATGGTTATTCTAAGGTCGCCTAATTGAACTACTTTGCAGCCATGTCTATCAATTTCTAAGAAACAATCCGACCTTTCGTTATTATCCTCTAGCACTTGCATTAATTCTTCCTCAAGTGATTCCAAGCGTAATTTATCCCATTGCCCATCGTTAACTTCATCCAACTCTACGAGTTTTAATTTGCCGATGGTGCCTCTTTTGACCCTAACAGGGCAGTCGGCTTTCAGAAAAACCGTGTGGACGTCTTCTTGAAGACAGTCTTCGAGAATTTGGGGTAATTCCGGGTGGTCGCCATGTTTAGCCATACGCCTCATCATACAACCAACAGCGAAAGCCTTTCACCCTTCGCATAAGAAAATGAAAATTATTCAGATTTTACAAAAGGCTCAGTTAGCAGGAATGTGTAATAGGTGGTTAGAACAAAGGTGAATCCAGTTATTGTGGATTCGACCAGAGGGAAGTTTAGTCCAGAGACCAACCAAAATGTGAACAAACCGCTAACTACTAATGCGCCTGCATGAGTTAACAGAACACCAGGCCTCATATCAAGCCCAGTTAGAGCATTTTCTGGGTTGCTCAATGCCCAAATTAATGATACAAGGGCGCTCAAAACAGCCCACGCAATCACTCCGCTCATTACGGAATCATCATTCATTCCGTACAGCAGACCTGTAACGCCTGCAACAGCGTACATGATTGCAACGGTCCTAATCTGTAGACCCATGAAACAACCCAAGTGCAATTCATTCTTCAAATCTCGCGCTGGGGATTGTCTAGTTTGCTAGATATTTCGACAATTCTTTCTTTGCTAAAGTGCTCCATTTCAAACCATTGATTATCCCGGTTTTGCTTGGAAAAATCTTTGCTGAAGAAGAGTCTGTGCAATTCTTTGCCATGTGAGTTAACTCCAACTCAAGAGGATATTTTTCGAAATCTGATATTGGTTTATGAATTACATTATCGATTATGGTTGTGATGCCAAATGATTTTGAAAAATCAATGCTTATAGCACCATTACTTCCTATGATGTGAATGATTCTGGATTCGTTTTCAAAGCCCCATCCGATTGAAAATTTAGCCTTAAATTCGAGTCCATAATCTAGTAAAAATTCACACTTTGTTACCTGTGAATTAGATGATTCGGCACTAAGTAATGAAATTAAATTTGGTTCGTTTTCATTATTCAGATTAAGTATAGTATCGATGGCATGAATTCCCATTGCATCGATTAAATCTGCTCCAATTGTGGGAGATCTTGATGAATGTCTTTCAAAATAAATTGACCTTACGTCTCCTATTTCATTATCTTCAAGCATTTGACCTGCATATTTTATTCCACTATGAAAACGCAAAAGAACTCCAACCGATAAAATACATTTCGATTCTTCTGCTTGTTGGATTAGTAATTCAGCATTACTTAAATTCGCAGCTATCGGTTTTTCCACCAACACGCTGATACCTTGTTTGAGTAAAATTTGAGCAATCTCAAAATGTGTCTCTGGAGGGGTTGCAACAACTGCAAAATCAGGCTTGTGATCAACTAATAATGCCTCTATTGATGTGAAGCATTTCAGTGATTCATCTTCCCATTGAATTAGTTTCTTGGAATCGACATCGCAGACATAAATATCCTCAATTCCCAGATTTTTGGCATTCTGATTTACAGTATTGATATGGTTTTTACCCCATCTGCCAGAACCAATGATTGCAACATCAATTCCCATGAATTTAGCCTCAGCGGTAAATAGAAGAAAGCCAATTACCTTCTTTATCTTTGTAAAGAACCGAGAAATCTTCGCTTTCTTCTTCTAATTCCCACTGCCAGTGACCTTGTTCATGAAAGCCCATCTCACGATATACTTCTGGAGTGCAATGAACTCCTGTGTCGCCAAAATAAAATGCTCTTGGAACCAATGTAGTTATCCTAACCAAGCCCGCATTGTGAAGTGCTAAGGAGGTGATAGCATCTTGGCTTGTAGGAGATCTTCTCCAATCAATTTTAGGAAATGGATGAGAAATTGCTTGTTTTGGGGGGTTCAGAAGGTTTCCAGATTGTCTCTGCTCACCTTTTTTTATCTGCCTTGACATGAAATATCTAATTCGATAATGCGGTCGTTTCAAATAATCCTTTTTCAAGAGGTATTTTTGTTCATACTCATAGATTACCGGCTTTATTTTATCCCATACTTTTTTGCTTAAACAATAGGTTACGAAGTGCCTGTTAGTCAATACTAATTCCCCCATTCGATTGAATAGGTCTTCTTTTGATCCTGATTGAACATTCCAAACTTGAACGGTTCCTACGTCTTCGTAATCCTGCGCCCAATCAGATAAAGAGAGTATAGCGGAAAAATATGTTTTTCCGACTTCGATGTCGTCCTCCATCATTATCATTCTATCATATCCGCGTTCATCAAGCAACTCTCTTCGAGCACTGATCAATTGCCTTCCAACACCATAGTTATCCTCTCTTGCTATGATTTCTTTATACGGAGTGCCAGATTTTTCAATAACTGATATCAAATCTTGCTGCATTGACCTTTCTCCACCATCGAGAAAATGAAAGACATCAATTTCTTGATTGATTATTTCATTGCAATTGCCCACAGATTTGAGCATTCGCTGATAGAACTCAGGCCTTCCGAATCCAAAGCATGCTAGTGCCGTCTTCATGATTCGGCCTCCTCTATTTTAGGTGCTCCGCGAGCCTCTCTCCATTTTTGCCCGCCTAATTTCTCCCATTGGGGCGCTTGGGGTTGTGCGGAGCGCGGATAATTGGTAAACTCTCCAAAAACAACTTCTGAATTAATGATGAATAGGTCAACCCTGACATACATTGTGTCTTTGCTTAATTGTTCTGAAACCTGAATTAATCTATCTACAATTTCAGTTCCAAGATGGTCTCTTAGGTTTCCAACGCTGGAATCATTGAACCACTTTGTTTGCTCCCCTTTCGTGTCGATAAGGCTCCCATCAGGTAAGTGAATATTCTGTAAAATTTCGCTGCCAAATCTCCCGTGTTCAAACTGTATGTAACCAACTTTACCACCAAAACAATGCATTTTGATATCAATCGGTGGACCGCCGTCATCGCCCATCAAGAACTCCTCGATTATTATCCCCCTTGGACTAATATTGTATGCACCCCATTCCAAAGATACGGGGAAATCCTTCTCCAATACGCCGGATAATTTTGATTGAATTCTCCACTTTGGCCAAAACCGTCCATACTGGTCTCTGCCATTTCTGATAACGTAGTATCCATGTTGTTTCTTTGATCTTATCATAGGGAGTTTAGCCCTAGTTACATTTGGAATGGGATCAGGGGCATTATCTAGTATGAATAATGAGTCCCCGGACCAATGGTTTGCCTTCAAAACGCATCTTTCGGGAAGGTCATCCCAAGGTATTTTTTCGCTGCCCCGCTGTAAGAAATGATACAATTTAGGGAGTTTGCAATCTGAATTTTTTTCCACATATTCTCTGCTTGCAAATTTATCTTCAAGTTGAATTAGCAGTGGATTTCTATCATTGTGCATCTTGTGAACGAGATGCTCCGAAAGTGTAATTGGGTCATCGACCAAATTTTGGTGCCAAGGAAAAATCCAATCCTTCTGTTTACCAAACAGCCTTTTCACCTGTTCAAAGGCTCCTTAGATGTTGCTTTAAAGGTGTTGTGAGACACAGTAACATGTCCGGCAAAGATGAGTTGTCAACTCCTCTTACTGCAGTAGCAGAGTTGTCGGATAAGGCTCTTGAAAATGCAAATTCTGTCCTTAAAAGCGGGCAGTTATTCAGGTATGGTGAAAACACGAGCGATGGGCAATTTGTTGCTAAATTAGAAACTGAATTTGCAAAATATCACAACACTAAATATTCGGTTGGAGTAAATTCTGGTGGGTCAGCAATGTATGTTGCACTAATTTCAGCAGGAGTAACAAAAGACGATGTTGTTCTTCTAAACTCATTCACTTTAGCACCTGTCCCAGGTGCTTTGGAGAACATTGGTTGTAAAATTAAATTAGTTGAGATAAATGAAAATTTAATCGTTGATGTTATCGATTTGGAAAGCAAAATCAAGTTGCATAAACCAAAGGCATTCCTTCTTTCCCATATGAGAGGGCATTTTGGAGATTTAGAGGAAATTCAAAAACTGTGTAAAGAGCATGGAGTCTTGTTAATCGAAGACTGCGCGCACACGCTTGGTGGAGAGTGGAATGGAAAGAAAACCGGAACGTTCGGAATTGCCGGTTGCTTCTCTTTACAGACATACAAGCAAATCAATGCCGGAGAAGGTGGGATAATAATCACCGATGATGAGGACGTTGCCGCCAAAGCTATTCTGTACAGTGGCAGTTATGGACTTCATCACCAAAATGGAAATGCCCCAAGCAAAGAGGTATTTGCAAAATACGAGGGGATGATTCCAAATTACAGCCTTCGATTAAATGAATTAGCTGCTGCTGTATCACTGCCTCAATTGGATTCCTTGGAATCAATAAATAACAAATGGAATAACATCTATTCTACTATACAAAATCACCTACAGCATGAAAATATCCGTTTTCCGGACATTAACCCTAAAGTGAAACAGGCGCCGACTTCTATCCAATTTTTCCTTGATTACCCATCTGAAAGAATCGTTGAAATTCTCAAAATCTGTGAGCGTAAGGGTTTGAAAATTAAGTGGTTTGGTGCTCCAAAAGCAATCGGTTTTACCAGCACCTACAAACATTGGACTTACTTGGACAACAAAGATTTGAGCCAGACTGATCAATTGTTAGCAAAATTGTGTGATATTAGATTGCCTAGTACACTGACCTCCAAGGATTGTAAGACAATTTCTTCAATTCTTTTGCAAGCAATAGATGACTAAATCATTTACCGCTGTCTTCTTCCTCGACATAATCATAATACGTGTAATAATCATATGTTGGCTTGTCTAATTCGATTGCAGCCGACTGCTCTAGGGATGTTAAGTTAGTGGCAGTGACTCCGCCTGAAGAAATAGCATAGATGTAGTCTCCCATGAAGATACTGCGCCTAATGCTGGTCTCTCCCCACCATCCCGAATCATCTCCATTGTAGAAAGCAGAGTGATTTACCTCTCCATAATACTCCAGGCTGCCTGATGTTTCATTAACAGAGGTAAGAATCAATTTTGATACAAAGGTGTAGCGTCCCCAGTATGAATTGGCATCATAATCATAAGAATAGGTGGCTTGAGGAATTGCAAGCAATCCTTTAGGAGCCCAATACTGGAATGCTTTATGCTCATAACTGGCTTCAGAGTATGCCCAAGACCAGCGTGAATCCTCTGGGTCATTTACCGGCGATACCGTTAGAGTTTGGGCAAGTTGTGGGTCACTGAAGTTAGAAACATCGAAGGTTGAAAGTCGAGTAGAGGACCAGTCTAATCCCAATCCAGTTTCTTCGTTTGCAGGCCCCATTCCAATAGTGAGAAGCATGTCATCACTCAACGGGTGGATGTAGGTAGAAACGCCAGGAACGTGTAATTCGCCCATGATTACAGGGTTTGTTGGGTCTGATAAATCGATGGTCCATAGAGGGTCCATGTTTTCGAAGGTGACGATGTATGCTCTGTCCTCAACGAATCTTGCACTCCATATCGTTTCGTTAGGTGCGATGTCCCCGACGCGTCCGATTTCGCTCAATATTTGGTTTCCAGAATCGTCTACCTGTCTTCCCAAAGTCACCACATGGCTTACCATTGGCTCAGGATCTTCCATCCACCATCTTGCCCATTGTCCAGTAGTTACTGCAACTCTAACAACACCCTCGAATTCGGAGATGGAAAATTGATTGAGAATTGTTCCTTCTACTCTACCTGAGCCTGTGTAAAGCGTTGTTCCTGGATTAGAGATGTCAAATGTGTGAATATTTGTCATTGTATCCAATTCGTCTGCTCCCCAGAACCACCACCAATCCCAAGCAGTATCTGTGATTACCATTACATCTTTTGATGCATACACAAGTGGGTTATTTCCAACGATGTGGTCTGCCTCAAAATCAAAGTCTTCACTTAGTAAATCAAGAGTGAAAATACTCGTGAATCCATGACTATATCCGTCTTCAGAAGCGCTGAAATCCCTACAATCATTATCACTCATTTCATGTGTTATTATGCCTGAATCAGTCTTTTCAAACACTCTTGGCAAGATATCTGATAATTCTAAATCTTCGAGTACCTCTGCGTTTTTCAGAATCGATTGATAGCCCGCTTCTTGTCTTAGAACTAGTCTCAGTGGGTCGTCTCTGTCTAAGTTCCAATACCCATCAGGAAGGTCAAACCAAGTGGTTAGTCCGTTGATATTCATCCAACTTTGTGTGACGGCTCTAACTGTGCCATCGACTTCCCTTGCAGTAGAATAACGCCCTTCAATGAATAATTCTCTTTGCTCAACAATATCGCTCTTGTTGGATATGTCAAAAGCAGTGAACTTAGTCAAGGTATTTACTCTCCAATTTGAATATCCATCATCCCAACCCATTGCTAGACCTATCTCGGATTCTCTAGGAATATTCCAAGAGTTCACCGATGAAATGACTACTAAGCTGTCCTCGGAAAGTAGCATAGCCATTGGTGTGCCCTCGATTCTTGTTTTACTGGTGAGAGAAAGTTCACCGAATTCTGGTACTGCAAATATATTCAAAATTTGACCATTCAGGTAGTAAATGTTGTAACCGTCTGTTTTGACAAAATCAGCCTCATCAACACCTTGTTCTTGGTTATTGGTTCCAGAATAATCCGTGCCTTCCTCTCTTGGTTGAGAATTGCTGCTTGGCATGTCAACCGAGGTCCCTCCATCGGTTGCCATCTCAGCACTATCCTCCATGAAAACATCTTCGCTCCTGAGAAAATTGTAGCGATAAATTTCTTCCACTGCTTGTAGAATTTGAGTCGTATACTCATTTTCAATAGCCAGTTTTAGACTCTGCTCAAGTTCTTCACAAGTCTGGAATTGAATCAGTTGTGGGCTTGCAATAGTCCTTTTTGCTCCATCATCCCAGCCATCCGGAAGTTCTCCTGTTGGCTCAGGAATTATTTCATCCACGCCACTCATGCAGCCGCTTAGTAACATGAGTGATACTAGCAAAATAGCAACTAGGGATTTTGTCCTCATGGCTCTTTAACGTACGACGATAGTATCTAAATCAAACGGTTATATGATGAAAAATTGGACAACCGACCTACCTCTTCATCAAGGACAACTGCTTCGGAGTATTGTTACCATGTCAAAAACCTCAATGAATGACAATATCATCAAAAAGTGGGTGATGAAGCAATATTGGCGTGTTCAACAATCCCAAGCATTCATTTCCATAGGATTCTGGGGGACGACCTTGACTCTTCTGATTTGGCCTTATGTTGGGTGGAGATTTCTGTCTGACTGTGATGTTAGAGGGTGTTTTCCTGATACGTTACTGGGACTTCCGGCAACCTACTTTGGTTTGGCTTTCATATTTATCATGGTCATGGCCGCAGTTCTCGTGGTCGGAATTATCTATGATGCCTTCCTTGGATTGTGGGTGGAATGGAGAAGCGTTGATATGGAAAGGAACCCATATGTGACATATGCTCTATCGCCAAATTGGATGATGACAACGGCTCTATTAGCTGAGACACTAAAGAGAGTCTCGACAGAAGATGAAAAAATGGAAGAGCAATGTGATTGGATTTTGAATTGGTGTAAAAGCCAGGCAAGAGAAGAAATGTTTGCCAGAACTGTACAAAAGTGGGACAAGATGTTTGATGAAAAGACTCCTACGTTTTGGTTCCTTGATGAAAAGTTAATGGAAAATGCAAGAAATTTGGAATTTGATGATGAGGATTAAACATGTCCTCGTGGTTTGAAATCGAAAGAAGATTCCTGATAGATGGGCGAAATGAGAAGCCTTGGCGAGATTGTGAAGAGAATTTTCACATCAGGCAAGTATACCTTGATAAGGACAAACTTACAACAAATTTAAGCAATAATAGCATAGCATACGACAGGATCATTTTAGTCACAGAAATTGATTCTAGTGCTTTCTTCGACATAGCAGAAAATAACGATTGGGTCGTAAGAATTAGGAAGAAAGGAATTGAATACTATTTGACTCTAAAAGGAAAAAGAGTAGGCGCATCTGCCAAAGAACATGAATTCTTGATCAGTGATGAGGTTTTTGAGAAAGTCGTAGGTGGTAAACAGTATCCTGAAATTTCCAAGACCCGCTACAATTGGATAGGCGAAGATGGAATGATCTGGGAGGTTGACGAATTTGAAGGATTGCTTGGCGGTCTTGTCATCGCAGAAGTTGAACTAACAAGAGAAGACGAGGCGGTAAAATTGCCCGATTGGTTAGGGCTAGAGATTACACATTTAGGCAACTGGTCTAATGCTGATTTAGCAAGGTCGATTAAATCGGCAACTGATAAGATCCCAGAGCAGTAGTTATTCTCTCAAGCTCAGCGTCAGTCATCTCGTGGAAAACTGGGATAGCAACCAAAGATTCTGTCATGGCTTCGGTTACGGGGAAAGTATCCTCGTATTGAGGGTGATTTGAAAAAATTGGTTGCCTATGACATGGGGTTGTGTAGTAAACACGTGTTGAGATCTGATTCTCATCCATGTGTTTCCTGAATGAGGCTGCATGCTCGCAAACTACGATGTATTGGTGAAAGGCATGAATTACGGTTTCTCGTCTAGCAGGGGGTTGTATGCCCTTGGTTTGATTAATGATCAAATCATAATTCTCGGCAATTTGGTTTCTTCTTTCTACCCATCCATCCAGAGATTTCAATTGTACTCTACCGATTGATGCAAGAACTTCCGGCATACGCAGGTTACTGCCAAGATGCATTGATTGCAAATCGCTGCCCCTTCCATGGTCAACAATAGTTCTAACCTTCTCAGATATATCCTCTCTTTTGCAGGTTAACATTCCTCCTTCTCCACCAACTGACATATTCTTGCTGGGAAAAAAGGAGAAACAGCCAACATCGCCAATGGCTCCAGCCAACATTTTCTTACCGTCTATTACTTGACTTGCCCCGTGGGCTTGTGCTGCATCTTCAATTAACGCAAGCCCATATTTCTGACATATTTCATACACTATTGGCGAGCACATTTGACCGTACAAATGTACTGCTATGACTGCCTTTGTATTTTCAGTAATCTTTGCTTCTAAATCCTTAGGGCATATGCACCAATAGTCATTTTCAACATCAACAAAAACTGGTTTTGCTCCAACTAAAGACACGGATGTAGCTGTAGAGATAAAGGTCATTGAAGGAACGATTACTTCGTCGCCCTCGCCTATGCCAAGTACACGCAAAGAAGCCCATAGAGAGGCAGTTCCACTCTGACAAGGGCTTGCAACAGGAACACCGATGTAATCTGCAAATTCCTGTCCAAAATTCTTGGAGTGCGGTCCTTTTACCCACCGACCAGAATCTAGAGTTTGAATCGCTGCTTCGCGCATCTCACCATTCCATGAAGGTCTAGCCATCGGAATTAGTGCCTGTTCCATAGCACGGCGATTCATCCTTACTCCTTGAGTCTAGTGTCTTTTGGCCAATACATCCGTTATTATCAATACTAACTACTTCTTTGGACGCTCGATGGAGGGATATGATATCGATTCAAATCCCGATGAAATTGAAGGTGAGTTTTCCAGCCTAGTTGGAGATTTATTCGACCAGGAAACACAAGATGGAAAAGAGATTTATGAAGACGAACAAAGAAGGTTCTCTGAAGAATTACATGGCATAGACAAGGGCAAGTTGAGCAGTTCTAATAGAACTGTGAAATACAAACCCAAAGGCATGTACCTTGGGCATAGAAGGGATAATGATGAGGCCATAGATATCGATTCCAATGTCTTAGCAAGGCACGCTGCTATGCTTGGATCAACTGGTTCAGGTAAGACAGTGATGGCAAAGACAGTGATCGAAGAAGCGACAATGGCTGGGATTCCATCTCTAATTATAGACCCTCAAGGCGACTTGGCTAGACTCATCTTGAAGGGTGATTCAGAGATTTTAGGTCAAAAGGGTGGAGATCCTGCTCGTCAAAATAAATTAATGGAAAAGCAGGAAGTAAGGATTTGGACTCCTTTGAGAAGCAAAGGCTTGCCTTTGTGCATAGACCCATTTCATGCCCCTCCTGCTGATTTAGACCCAGAAGAAGCGATTACACAATGGGATATGGTTGCTGCTGGTTTTGCCAATCTTGCTGATTATGATGTCGAAAAAGCTGAAGGAAAGACAATCAAAACCTATCTTTATGAAATTTTGGTTCAATCAACCCGTTTGGGGTTAAAGGTCAATGATTTTGACAGCCTAGCAAGAGTGGTTAGGGACCCACACCACGAATTCACCAAGTTCTTGTATCCTGAATGTTTTGAAGAATCACAAGACGGAGAAGAAATTCCTGAGGTCCCTCCTTGGAATATTGTCAAAGGGGATCATGAATTAGTTGACTTTGAAGAACGATTACCAAAGACCACTAGAGGAAGGTTAGCAAGAAGGCTTTCTGGATATCAAACCGGGGTTAATCAATTACTATTTTCTAATGGGGTTCCAATCAATATTGACACCCTCACAAAGTCTGCAATGCCAGGTAAAGTACCCGTGAATGTTGTATATCTAAATACAATTCAAGATGAAAATCAAAAGCAATATTTTGTCCAAGAATTGGCCAGAGAATTATACGATTGGATGCTTGATCAGCAGCCTGCAGATGGGGAGTTGAAACTCTTATTTTTCATGGATGAAGTAGCCCCCTACTTGCCGCCGCATCCCAGAAACCCGCCTGCTAAAGATTTGATTAAATTAATTTTCAAGCAAGCAAGAAAATATGGTGTATCCTGTGTTTTAGCAACTCAAAATGTTAGTGACGTAGATTACAAAATACTTGCTCAAGCAAACACCACATTCGTTGGAAGATTTACTCAGCCCCAAGATATTGACAAAGTAAAGCACCTATTGAAAGAAAGCGGGACTGACTTAGATTTAGTTTCCGAACTACCAACATTAGGCCCCGGAGAGTTCCAAGTTGTTGCCCCTGATGTTGATGAGCATCCTTTCCCAATTCAGTGCAGATGGCTGTACACCGATCACGGAGCTCCTCTAAGCGAAGAGCAGGTCGAGCAACATACAAGTGATGAAATCAGAGCTTGGGCAAGAAGTCAATCAAGCCAAAGTCACAGAACTGGCGGAGGTAGTGCGGCTGCAATCGCAGCCACCAGAGGCTCTGGATGGGGCAAACGCAAGCGAACATCTGCAAATCAAGATGAGAGTTTGGTAGCGAAAGCAAGGATTGAGTCGCTTGGAGGCGTAGCTGCTGCCGGAAAAGGGATAGTGAATGAATCTGCATTTGAGGTCAGATTAGTAGGAGGATTAGCAGTTCTAAAAGATGGGCGAGATCCACTTTACACAATGCAATCAGTGGTGAATGTTGCTTCCTTAGTAGCGTTATCTTGGGCATTGGTAGCAATGCTATTTGCTTGGAGAGATGCTGATTTAGAGTGGTGGTGGCTTGGTTTAGGCTTTGTTTTCTCTACCATGACTGGAATAATCATAGCACTGGAATCATTCCTCTCGCATGATGCTGAACTCCTACACAGAATCTCTGATTTTTCAAGGGCTTTTCAAGTCATAATTTTGGGATGGTTATGGTGCCTATTAATTTGGTCTACTTGGGGAGATTTGAGTTTGATGGGGGCTGAAATATTCCTCGAAGTAGTGGTTTTATGGACGAGTCTTTTCTTTGCAATAGACTTTTCACAGCGCTTCAAATTAGGAAAATTAGAATGGAATGGGGAAACTGCCATGAACAAATTAATGGGACTTACTGCCATCTTAACGAAGGCTGAAATTTCCCAAATGCGGGCATCATCAAGTGATACACTTTCCACGATTAGATGGATCCTTAATGGGATTACAGTAGTCTGGGGAATTGTTTTGATTCTGTTATTCATACCCGATAGTGCAATACAAATAGATGCGATAGGCAACGCTTACAGTCATGTCACATTATGGATTATTTCGATTTATGCACTGATGTTTGCCAGTGAAACTTGGTTGAGAATTAGAGGTAAAATGCCCGGATTAGATTACGAATCGGAATTATAAATTAGAAATCGATTCTCGCCCGGACATGGATAATTCAGGTTTTATCCCTTTAGATTGGAATGAAGTACCTCTCAAAGAGATGAAAGAGAGGGCAAAAGAAATCCTTTCAGTTGCTCAGATGCGTCGTACTACACGTCATTTCTCAACTCGGGAAGTGCCAAAAGAATTGATTGAGAAAGCAATCCTTACCGGCGGAACAGCCCCCAATGGAGCCCATTTGCAACCATGGACCTGGGTGGTAATTTCAAATCAAGAATTGAAAAAAAAGATTCGAGAAGCCGCTGAACAAGAGGAGTTGAAAACCTACCAATCTAGGATGCCAGAAGCGTGGAAAGAGGTATTAGATCCTCTGGGAACTGACCACTTCAAACCTCATTTGACCGATGCACCTTGGATTGTAGTGTTGTTTAAACAAACCAAGAGATTGAGACCTAATGGTGAGATGGCACCAACATATTACTCGGTTGAATCTTGTGGAATCGCTGCTGGGATGTTCATCTCTGCTATTCACAGAATCGGGTTGACAACCCTGACTCACACGCCCTCTCCTATGGGTTTCTTACGCAATATACTGGGTAGGCCAAGGCACGAGGATGCATTGCTAGTTTTACCTGTAGGTTATCCAGCAGAAGGCGCTATGGTCCCCGATATTCATAGGAAAACTCTGGATGAAATTTCCGTTTGGTTTGAGTGATTTGTGAGATTTTCACAATTCATTTGGAACTGGTGTCTGGTCCATGTGTAAGAAGGCATAAACAGCCCACCATGTGACAATATCCCACGAGTGTACCAAATTGTTGATGCCTGTGGAATTATCCGTTCCCATGTAATCGATCATAGTCTCCATTGTGTCACATTCACGGTGATAGCAAGGATAGCCATCGACAAGGCCATTCCATCCAAGGGTTGCAACGCCGATATTCTGGAACGAGTCGTGATCGCTTCGAGCTGTTGGTGACTCATAAATAGCAACTGTATCTTCGTAAATATCTCCCCACAATGGGCTTTCTCCGCCTTCAAGCCAGGCTTCTCTGCCTCGCTCCATTTCATATCCGAGATCGAGTGCATCTGCTCCAATCCACTCGGCTAAGTGGAACATTCCTGCTTGGTCAATCGCTTCCTCTGTACCGTCTGGGCCTAAGTAAACCGACAGGGCATAATCCCCTGGATAATTCACACCAGCCATGTCAAGATTGAGATAGTTGCTTACTGTTACTCCATCTGGTAAATCGTTTGCAAAGGAACGTGACCCCCACAATCCTTCTTCTTCGGAAGACCATAGGCAGAACACCATGGTCCTTCGGGCATCGAATTCTGCAAGAACGCTGGCTGTGCTAAGAACCATACTCGACCCTGCTGCATTATCGTATGCACCGTGACGAGTGCCGTAGCCGGGAATACCAATTTCAGCACCCGGGGTGTATGCTACAGGTGGTGCGATGTCGAAGTGTGCTCCAAAAATCAACCACTCATCCGGATAAACCGAACCTTCTTTGTAACCACAGATATTAACCGACCATGCTGTATTAGATTGGAATCTGTGAACTTCAACTCTGTCCAATCCATATCCTTTCATAACACCTTCAAAATAAGTAACTGCATGCTCGTACGATGGGTTTGCATTTCCAACCCACCTGTCCAGGTAACCTCTAGCCAAGTCAGGACCACAGCCAACGAAGGCTTGTTCTGTACAAGGAGTATCGTCTGTAATGAAGTCAACCCATTCATACACATCTCGACCGTTTACCCAGCCGTCACTTGCACCAACACCATCATCCTCTGTCAAATCTGCACGGAATGGGCGACTTGTTTCCATGATTAATGGAGTGACTTCTCCTCCGGTTGAATTACTTGGAACTATCCATGGCCACATCCCGCCTGTATCTTGATTTTCTACTGCTTGCACAGCCGAGCCGGTGCTTGGATTGTTGAGCCATGCCATCCATGATTGATCTGGTTCTCGAATCGGCCAATCAGTGCGACCGATGTCTCCCAAAAAGAAGACTATCTCTTCGTTACGAGGAGGGAAAAGGATGTTAACGCTCATCTTTTCTCCAGAATTCATATCAAGAACTGTTCCATTTTGTGCACGCATAGAGCCTGGATCTTGGATGAAGTATGGGATGAAAACTGCTAGGTCATCGCTCGCTTGTAGAGTGATGGTCTGCCACATTCCGGCTTGCAAAGAATCCGATTCAGAAATGGACAGTGAGTCCTCATCAAGTGATTCTACCTCGTTTTCGCCGAAACATCCACTGAGTGGAGTTAGCATCATCAAGAAAACCATGGCAAAGGCTGGCATCAATCGCTGGCGCATAGTACACCCTGTAGTTTTTCATTGTTGAATCATATGGTAACCAAGTGTACGGTATCAAAGCGATTTCAGTTACTAGTACTTGGGAAGTAAGGAACCATTCTTTCAACCAAGGACGGGAAGTTTCTGGTTTGAATCCATAATGTTCCTTCTCCTGTGAAAGACATTACTAAGCCCTCTCCACCTAGTAAAGCGGATTTTAGGTTACCCGCTTTTTGTGTAGTGAAAGTGAGGCTAGATTCGTATGCGACTAAATGTCCAGTATCAACTACCACCGATTGACCTGGTTGAACTGGAATTGGTTTTATTCCGCCAAATGAATTGAAGTAAACTCTTCCTGGTTGTCCTTCCGTGAAGGCTTTTATCATGAAAAGTCCTTCTCCACCGATCATATTCTTCAAGCCACCCATTTTTGTATCTGTTTGGACTGTTGGCGTACTTGCCATGTAGCAGCCCTTTGTGATGTACAATTCTTTACCGGGATAAATATCGTATGCAGTAATGTCTCCAGGCGCACCAGGAGCTAGAGAAACCCAGCCGCCGGCTGGTCCTGCAGTAAATGTATTCAGGAAGAATGATTCTCCAGTGAAAGCCTTCTTCAAGAATCCTTTCAGCATTCCACCATTGGTTCCTGTTTCAATTGTTACGCCTTGGTAGGCAACCATTGCCCCCGGTTCTGCTTTGATTTGCTCGCCAGGAGCGAGCGCTGCGGTCATTAGTGTATATGATGGGTTGAACTCAAAATGCTCTTGCATGGCGTTAGCAGCAGGGTGAATTTTAATTATGTATCTAAATATATTCTCAGCAGAATTCGTTGTTTAGCGGAAAATGGTTTCCGCAAAATGTAGCAGACATTATTATCCGCCAGTCTGCCGGATTGGTTATGACAACTGTCACCATTGAGCAGAAAAAGCGTCTTTTCTGCAGGCTGGTGCCAGATTCCTATGCAGGGGCTCTTGCCAACTTTTTTGGCAGTGGCCCTACAGATATTGAATTGGCTCGAAAACAACACCAAACATATCAAAATGCTCTGATGGATGCCGGGATAGAAGTTCATGTTCTTGATGCAGATGAGAGACATCCAGATTGTATTTTTGTCGAAGATCAGGCACTTTTTGTTGATGGTGAAGTTTTGATTCCTAATGTTGGTGCACCTTCAAGAGAGGGTGAAAGACCACCTGTAGAGGCTTTTCTTCGCGAACAATTAGGTGATGAAAAGGTCCATCTCATGGATTCAAATGCTAAGATGGATGGCGGAGACGTGATACGTTTACACAATATCTTCTATGTAGGCAAATCAAGCAGAACTAATGATGCTGGAATTGATGAATTCAGGAAATTCTTAGATAGGTTCGGTTATGAATTAAGAGTTGTAAATATTCCAGGTAATGCATTGCACATAACTAGCCTTTCAAGCACTCCAACTGATGATATTATCATTGCACCAGAAGGTTATCTTACTGCTAAGATATTTGGTGAGTTGCCGCAAGGATCCAAGGTAGTAATGATGCCAGAAGAAGAAGCCTATGGATGCAATACGATCGGTCTGCCAGGAAATAAAGTTCTTGCAGCTAAAGGTTATCCAACAGTAATCAAATTCCTGAAAGAACTTGGGCTTGAAGTTGTTGAAATTGATATGAGTCAAATTCGTGCAGCAGATGGATCATTGACTTGTATGTCTGTATTTTTCTGATTTTGATTATACTGAGCATTAGTTTTCTTGATATACAGATGGCTTGCAGCCACCCTTAACGCAGGAGTTGCCAAGCTTGGTCAACGGCGCTGGGATGAGGTCCCAGTCCTCAATGGTTCGCAGGTTCGAATCCTGCCTCCTGCACCAAAATTAATCTAGGCAGGATGAACTTAGTGCAATTCCTAATTGGGCGTCGGTGAGAATCTGCCCACTCCACCATCAATTCGACTAGGTGGGGTGAATGATTGAAATTCGGCGAAAGGTGGATGTATTTGGCCTAGTTGGATTGTAGGTAATGGACGGAGTAGCGCTTCTTGAGTTACTCACCATAATTGGTATCGGTTTACTTATTCCTGGACCTAATGGACTTACTTGTTTTGCACATAGTGGACTATTCGGAAAAAGGTCCAACATAACCCTGATTTTTGGAATGGCAGTTGGATTTCTGACTGTTGAGTTATCTGTTGGTTTACTTGTTGACTCGCTCAATGAAAGCCGAGGCGCCCTTGTAATTCTTCATTGGGTTGGTATGATTTTTCTTCTATTGATGGCTATAGCAATGTTCAGAACAGATCCTAGCAAGTTCAAAACCTCTGAAATTGAAAGTGCACTTGGATTTAAAGCAGGTGTTCTAATGCAATTTGTAAATGGAAAAGAATGGGCTTTTGTGATTATCATAATGACCCAATTTATTGAGCCCTTGGGCAGTGGATTGGTTGGTATTGCTACGATTATGCTCGTAACACTGGTAACCTGCACAACTGCTATGATACTATGGACAATACTTGGAGATAAGTTGACCGAAACATTCAGTGATGATAATCGAGGAAAACTAATCATGAAGATATGTGGTTCACTATTGGGCTTGTTATGGATTGTGTTCTTAATCCAAGGACCTCGATTCTCCTAAATTCATTTCTTCTTGACAAATTGTTTTGCTTGCTTGACCCATTCATCACGCTTTACCCTACCAGGGAAGAACTCGATAGCAATATTCACTTCTTCTTCGATCTGAGCAGTCATTTTACTAACTTGTTCGAAAGTGTATATGCCTAACGCATTCAACTTGTCTTCAATAAACGGACCAACTCCCTTGATTCTTTGCAAGTCATCGCTGGCAGTTACAGTAGCAGCAGCAGCAAAGCCTCTTTTCAGACCTGTTACTCCTGTTAATGCAGTTGCGGTCTTACCTGTCCAAGATATGCTCATTCCGCCTTTAACGTCTTGCACCCATGCGCTTCCAGTTTCTTTGAATGCTGAAGTATCGCCAATTTTGACCTCCTTGGCGCCTTTCTCAACCGGCTTGGATGCTACGCTTCTTGCGGCTAAACCAAGAGTGGTGAAATCGATGCTCTTTGCTTTCTCGGAAATACGCAGTAACTCCTCTTCCTTCTTTCGAGCTTCTTCATCCATTTCTGCTAGTTTAGCACGACGTTCTTCCATCTCTTTTTCCATTTGAGCAAGTCTTTCTTTTGCAGCCTTTTCAGCAGCAGCCTGTTCCTTTGCCTTCTTGTCAGCTTCAGCCTTAGCTTTCTTAGCCTCCTCATCCGCTTTCTTCTTGGCTTCAGCATCTGCTTTCTTCTTGGCTTCAGCATCCGCCTTCTTCTTGGCTTCAGCATCCGCCTTCTTCTTGGCTTCAGCATCCGCCTTCTTCTTGGCTTCAGCATCTGCCTTCTTCTTAGCATCGGCTTCTTCCTTAGCCTTCTTGTCAGCTTCAGCCTTGGCTTTCTTGGCTTCCTCATCCGCTTTCTTCTTGGCTTCAGCATCTGCTTTCTTCTTGGCTTCAGCATCCGCCTTCTTCTTGG
>MDTD01022778.1_pt1 | contig 29566 bp, 25 predicted proteins | sample 811221 | NCBI WGS metagenome assembly MDTD01 (sample SAMN05326646, study PRJNA326480) | marine metagenome | isolation source: seawater | place: Pacific Ocean: South West | collected 2011 | reverse complement strand
GATATCGCTGCAAGTTATGAAGATTCAGAGGCGGTAAAGAAATGGTACTATGAAAATCAACAGCAATTACAGATGATTGAGTCCCAGTGTTTAGAGCAAGAGGTGCTGAACTGGGTGGCGGAGAAGGTAGAGGTTACCGAAAAATTCGTTTCATTTGACGATTTAATGGATCCAATGCAGACTAATCCAACGTAACTAACGTTACAAGGTTCTAAACATACGGGAGTTAAATAAGGGTGATAAACCAACATGACATGAGTCAACATCGCAAACTAGAGACAAAAGCACTTAATTTAGTTCCCATGGTGGTGGAGCAGTCCGCTAGAGGAGAAAGGGCCTATGACATATATTCTAGGCTCCTCAAAGAACGAGTTATTTTCTTGGTTGGTCCGGTTGACGACCATATGGCAAATTTAATAGTGGCACAGCTACTCTTTTTGGAGTCTGAAAACCCGGATAAAGACATTCACTTATATATCAACTCCCCAGGAGGATCTGTCTCTGCTGGCTTAGCCATTTATGACACAATGCAATTCATTAAGCCCGACGTAAGCACGATGTGCATAGGACAAGCCGCCAGCATGGGGGCCCTTTTACTGGCAGGTGGAGCTGCTGGTAAGAGACATTGTCTCCCGCATTCGAGAGTTATGATTCATCAGCCGCTTGGAGGATTTCAAGGTCAGGCTTCAGATATTGACATACATGCTAAAGAAATACTGAAGGCCAAGGAAAAGCTCAACCAAATATTATCTGTACACACCGGCAAGACTTTAAAGGCTATAGAAAAAGATACCGACCGAGACCGATTCATGGGGGCAGATGAAGCTGAGAAATACGGTATTGTTGATGGCGTTTTGGATAGGCGAGCCTCTACAGGCGAGTGAACAACAATTTGGTAAAAAAACTCAAAGGATAAATAAAAAGTATGAGCGACGATAATTCAACAAGCGATGACGACAGACTATTGCACTGCTCCTTCTGCGGGAAAAGTCAACACGAGGTCCGAAAACTTATTGCTGGACCGTCGGTATTCATCTGCGATGAGTGCGTAGAGCTTTGCAATGACATCATCCGAGAAGAAATCCAAGAAAAGAGTGCAGGCAATTCAAGCAGTAAGTTGCCCATTCCAACGGAAATTAATGAAAGTTTGAACGATTATGTGATCGGACAAGGAAAAGCCAAGAAAATCCTTTCCGTTGCAGTGTATAACCATTATAAAAGATTGGACAGTAGGCTAAACAAAGGTGACATAGAATTAGCGAAAAGTAACGTCCTGCTTGTTGGGCCCACTGGTAGTGGAAAGACCTTACTTGCTGAAACTCTCGCTAGATTGCTAAACGTGCCTTTTACCATCGCTGATGCGACTACGCTTACCGAGGCAGGATATGTTGGAGAGGACGTAGAAAACATCATCCAAAAGTTGTTGCAAAAATGCGATTACGATGTTGAGAAAGCCCAAAACGGTATAGTGTACATAGATGAGATAGATAAGATCTCTAGAAAATCGGATAATCCTTCCATCACAAGGGATGTCTCCGGTGAAGGAGTTCAACAGGCTTTATTAAAGCTGATTGAAGGTACTGTGGCTTCTGTACCGCCCCAGGGCGGTCGCAAGCACCCCCAGCAGGAATTTTTACAAGTAGACACCAGCAATATCCTTTTCATTTGTGGAGGTGCCTTCGCGGGATTGGATAAAATAGTGAGGGATAGGTCAGAAAAGGGTGGAATTGGATTTTCTGCAGAAGTGAAGACAAAAAGCGAGAAGAAGAGCGCCGCCGAAGTCTTGCATCAGGTGGAGCCTGAAGATTTAATAAAATATGGTCTAATTCCAGAATTTGTTGGACGTCTTCCAGTAATGGCCGTGTTGGATGAGCTCGATGAAGAGCAGCTGGTTAAAATACTTCTCGAGCCAAAAAACGCGCTGACAAAACAATATTCTAGATTGTTCGAAATGGAGTCCTGTGAACTAGAATTCAGGGACGAGGCATTATCATCCATTGCTCAAAAGGCAGTGGAGAGGAAAACGGGAGCTAGGGGGCTGCGTTCTATCCTGGAGGAATGTTTACTTGATACCATGTACGAATTACCAGCTCTAGAAAACACCTCCAAGGTTGTGGTGGACGAGGCATCAATAGCAGGTGAATCAAAGCCATTGATTATTTTTGAAAATACCGCTAAGGCTGCTTCCGACGAAGTGTAGATATAAGTGTTTCTGGCTTATTCTTTCTTGAAAAATAGGTTGGGGGCCCATACCTTATAAATTGAGAAACATAACATAATTTATTCGGCAAATTAGGCTGTATTACGCAAGAAATAACATTTTGGGAGCTTTATATGAGCAGCAAGTTAAGAGAATTTCCAGTCTTACCCTTGAGAGACGTTGTTGTTTATCCTCACATGGTTATCCCCCTGTTTGTCGGTCGAGAGAAGTCAATAAACGCTCTAGAGGCAGCTATGGAGGCTGGCAAACAAATTTTTCTAATAGCCCAGAAAAATGCCTCTGAGAATAGTCCTTCTATTGATGACATTTATAGCGTTGGTACTGTCTCGAACATACTCCAACTGCTGAAACTACCAGATGGAACGATTAAAGTCCTAGTTGAAGGAAGTTATAGAGCCAAGGTTGAGGCTTTTCGGGAACACAGTGAGCACTTCGTCGCTGAAGTCGAAGAACTTGAGGTCGAGGCGGTTTCACCCCGAGAGTCTGAAGCCCTTGTGCGCTCTCTAATGACTCAATTCGATCAATATGTGAAGTTAAACAAGAAAGTGCCGCCGGAAATTGTTGCCTCGCTTTCAGGGATTGATGAGCCATCCAGGCTGGCGGACACAATCGCGGCTCATATAGCGATAAAACTCGAAGATAAACAGCACGTTCTAGACACACTAGGGATAAGAGACCGTCTTGAGCTTCTCATAAACACCATGGAGTCCGAAATAGACCTTTTGGAAGTAGAAAAGAGTCTGAGGAATCGGGTTAAAACCCAAATGGAGAAAAGCCAGCGTGAGTATTATTTGAATGAACAGATGAAAGCTATTCAAACCGAACTAGGAGATGGAGAAGAAACAGGAAACGAATTTGATGAGCTGGCGAAAAAAATATCAGATGCTGGAATGCCTAAAGAGGCGAGAGAGAAAATAGAAGGAGAATTGAAAAAGTTGCGCATGATGTCGCCGATGTCCGCGGAGGCTACGGTTGTCAGAAACTACATTGATTGGGTCTTGTCTGTGCCTTGGAAAAAGCGGTCAAGGGTTTCTAAAGACATCAATCGAGCTGAGTTAATTCTTGATAGAGACCACTATGGCTTGGAAAAAGTAAAGGAACGAATCCTGGAGTACTTGGCAGTGCAGCAAAGAGTTAGCAAGATGAAGGGTCCGATCTTGTGTTTAGTTGGGCCCCCAGGGGTTGGTAAAACTTCCCTCGGTAAGTCTATAGCTAAAGCAACCAACCGAAAATTTGTGCGAATGTCCCTTGGAGGAGTTCGGGATGAGGCCGAAATAAGGGGGCACAGGAGGACCTATGTCGGTTCATTGCCTGGGAAGATAATACAAAATATGGCGAAAGCGGGTACGAAAAACCCGCTTATTTTGCTGGACGAAATTGATAAAATGGCAATGGATTTTAGGGGGGATCCCGCATCCGCCTTGTTGGAAGTCTTAGATCCTGAGCAGAACGATACCTTCAATGATCACTATTTGGAGGTTGATTTCGATCTGTCCGACGCGATGTTTGTCACAACCGCAAACACTCTTGAAATTCCTGGGCCTTTAAAAGACAGGATGGAGATAATTCGTATATCCGGCTACACCGAAGAAGAAAAATCTCACATAGCAGATAGATTCTTAATTCCCAAACAGGTCGCTAACAATGGCTTGAAGGGATCCGAATTGAAATTCGGAAAACCAGCGGTTCTCGAAATAATTCGGCATTACACGCGAGAGGCTGGTGTAAGAGGCTTAGAAAGAGAGATTTCCTCTGTTTGTCGTAAAATAGTTAGACAGCTCGTTAAAAAGGCGTCTACTGCTAAGGTATCAGTGACCCCAAAGTCCCTTGAGAAATTTTTGGGTGTAAAAAAATTCCGGTACGGGTTAGCTGGGGATAAGAACAGGGTTGGTCAGGTTACAGGACTAGCATGGACGCAGACAGGAGGAGATCTTCTCACTATTGAGGCGGTCGCTCTTCCTGGCAAAGGTAAGGAGATTTTTACCGGTAGCCTAGGAGATGTGATGCAAGAGTCCATCAAGGCGGCTATGACTGTAATACGTAGTAGAAGCGCCTCACTCGGTTTAAAAGGGAGTTTTCACAATCAGAAGGATTTTCATTTTCATGTTCCAGAGGGTGCTACCCCGAAAGATGGCCCGAGTGCTGGTATAGGTATGTGCTTGGCAATGGTTTCTGCTTTAACTGGAATCTGTGTTAAGAGGACGGTGGCTATGACTGGGGAAATAACTTTAAGAGGCGAAGTGTTGCCGATAGGCGGATTAAAAGAGAAGCTTCTGGCAGCTCAGAGAGGGGGAACAAAAACAGTGCTCATTCCTTTCGAGAATGAGCGAGACTTAAAAGAGGTTCCAAACGCCGTCATGCAAGGATTAGAGATCATACCAGTTAGGTGGATAGATGAAGTTTTTCCGATTGCGTTGGAATCAATGCCAGAGCCACTGAGTCCTGAAGTTGAGAGCGAGGTAGAGGTGGTAGCTGAAAATGGGGAAGAAGACGGCGATTTATTGCGTCATCATTAGTTTTTTTTGCTCGATTAATATAAACTCCCTTCAAAGTGAGCCTTACTTGTCGAGGTTTTATTCAAAGTGACCTCGTATTCAACGGATATCTTGTATAAAATATATACGAGCGGGTGCTTAGCTCAGCTGGGAGAGCGTCGCCCTTACAAGGCGAAGGTCGGGGGTTCGATCCCCTCAGCACCCACCAGAATAGAGATATTTAAGGGAGTGGTAGTTCAGTTGGTTAGAATACCGGCCTGTCACGCCGGGGGTCGCGGGTTCGAGTCCCGTCCACTCCGCCATCAATTTCCTTATGGGAATTCAAGCAGATAAGTTTTGGAAATTTAAAGACACATGTTACAAGCAATCAGAGACAGATCGCAGGGACTGATAGTAGGAGTTATAGTTTTTCTGATTTCCTTGACTTTCGTGCTCGTGGGTGTCCAAGGCTACCTTAGTGGAGACTCAGACGTAGTCGTAGCGGATGTTCAAGGCGAAGAGATTTTCCTTTCAGAATTTCAGGTGAGAATCCAAGAGCTAAAGAGGAGAACAGAGGAACTCACCGGCCAGGAGTCTGATGTGGATTTTTGGACAACCAGCGCTGTCAAGAACAAGACATTGAATCAGCTGATAGATGAAAAGGTTTTGGATCAATTACTTGAACAAAACCTCTTTATGATATCTGATGAGCAAATCGCTTCTCAAGTAAGGGAAATAGAGGCTTTTAAGGAGGAAGGTGCCTTTTCACGAGAGTTGTATGGACGCATGCTCAGCCTTAATGGATTAACTGTGAGTGCTTTTGAAAATGGAATGCGCCATGACCTTATTAGGTCCAGACTTAGAGCTGGCCTACTTGGATCCGAATTCGTTACGAATGAGGAGGCTATGTTCATTTATCGGCTGCAGAGGCAAACGCGTGATATTGGATTCGTAATAATTCCGAGTGGTCTTTTTTCAGAAGAGCTAAAGTTGCAAGATATTGATATCGAATCTTATTTTGAAAATAGCTCTGAAAATTTCCGTATCCCGGAAAAGCTTTCTGTGATTTATCTAGAGATTTCTCGAGACCTTATCATGGAAAAGTTAGACACTCCAGATGATGATACGATAGAAAATATTTACCAATCTAGCTTAGACTCCTACCGCATCCCCGAAAAACGTAGGGTTGAACATATTTTGTTAGCTAACTCAGCATCTATGGAGCCCGATATGAGAGGTGAGATTGTTCAATCCTTATCTGCTCGCTTTAAAGAGGGTGAGTCGATAGATTCGATATTATCGAGTACTGACGATGGTTACGAGATAGAGGGTGGTACTACTGACTATTTTGAAAGAGGCATGATGGCGCCACAATTTGAAGATGAAGCATTCACCCTAGAAATCAATGAGGTGTCTAATCCTTTTACCAGTCAATTTGGAGTGCATCTTATTAAAGTCATCGGAATAGAAGAGGAGCGGATTCCTGAGTTGGAAGCCGTTTACGATGACGTTGTGGCAGATTTCAAACTTACACAAGCAGAAGAAGAGCTTTTGGAGATGGCAGATAGGCTGTCTGAGATGGCTTATGAAGAACCAAATACTTTATCCGGTGCTGCTCTGAGTCTTCAGCTAGAGACAAAAGAGACTCCTTTGCTAGAGAGGACGGAGCTTATTGAAAAATTTAGTTCGAGTTTTGCTAATAAAATCTTTCAGCCAGAAGTTCTTTTTGAACGGTTGAATTCGGACCTGGTTGAACTGCCTGACGGTCGGTTAGTGGTGGCGCGTGTCACCTCTCATTCGCCTTCGGCGATACCAAATTTAGAAGATGTGCGTGAGAGGGTCGAGGCGGATTGGCGTTCAATCAAAGAGCGTGATGCTGCGAAAAAATTTGGTGAGGCACTGCTAGAGGACATGAGGGGTGGAAACACTTTAAGTCAAATAAAGTTAAGAGAGCATGGTCTTGATTGGGAAGTGAAACAAGCCGTTGAGTTGGAGGACACCCAAATAAACCCACAAATTTTACAAAAATCTTTCGAAGTGACAGTAGCGGACAACAATCCAGTGTATTTTGGGGTTGAGCTGGTGGATGGAGATTATGCTGTGGTTCGAGTTTCCAATGTGGTGACACCAACCGCAGAATCGATTACTTCTGGAGAGGCCGCCCTTGCTAAGGATGATATGTTGAGGACACAGGCAGCTTCAGTTTGGGATTATTTTTCGAAGCTACAACGAGTCGATCTCGATATAGAAATTTATCAAGGTCGTTTGTAGTCGAAAGGATCATACTGTTAGGTCAGTTTAGGTTTTTCCAAAATCGACTAATCAAACTCGCCCCGATGCTGTCGCCCCAAACATTAATTGCAGTTCGAAATCTATCTAAGAACCAATCTACTGCCAATAACAGGCCAATTCCTTCTAGCGGGAGATTGACCGCCGTAAGCACTAGTACCATAGTTACCAATCCGGCTTGAGGTATCCCTGCAGCTCCGATCGCGGCGAGGGTGGCGGTGATAAAAATTATTCCCTGCTCAATAGCGGACATTTCTATTCCATAGGCTTGCGCAATAAACATAACTGCAACTGCCTCATAAAGTGCAGTACCGTCCATATTTATCGTTGCTCCTAAAGGTAAAACAAATTTGATCGATCTGTCTTCTACTCCGGCTTCCTTTAAGCAATCCATGGTAATCGGTAATGTTGCTGATGAACTAGCTGTACCAAAGGCGGTAAGGAGTGCTCTTGAAACACTTAGAAAATGCTTAAGACCTCCACCTGCTACTAAAGCTAGAAATACGAAAAGCAAGAAAAAATGAATGAGAAGACCTAATAAAACAGCAAAGACATACTTTCCTATAGCCATTATTTCCAACCAGAAGGCCTCCCCACCTCCAGCGGCGCCTAATCTCGCGCTTACAAGACAAAATATTCCTATCGGTGCGAAGATCATCAGCCAGCTGACTATTTTCATCATAGTCTCATTTAGTCCATCAAAGAACTCAATGAGCGGTTTTCCCTTTTGTCCTGTAGTGCTTAAAGCAGCCGCGAACAAAAGTGAAAACACTATGATTGGCAACAACTTAGTTTGGGCAGCCGCTTCTATTAGATTAGGGGCTATCATTGATAGGGGGATATCAGTCAGCTTAGGCGCTTCACCGTGGTCTGTCCCGTGGGTTGCCACTTCTTCAGAAATAGAGAACTGTTCTCCTGGTTGGATGATATTGACTACAATTAGTCCCACGAACACTGCTACTGCTGTGGTTGTTAAGTAGTAGCCTATTGTGACACCACCAATTTTCCCTAGCTTTCTCACGTCGCCAAGTGAGCAGACACCGCAGATAACAGCCGAAACTATCAGCGGTATAATGGTCATTTTTAGAGCATTTAAAAACAAAGTCCCAATCCATTCGACCTTTGTCATGCTTGTACCCAGCCAAGTACCAAAAAACAGAGCAAGGATTACTGCTGCTAATATTCCCCAGATTAAATTATTGGCACTCTTCACTGACATTCAAAAAACCCCCACAAAATTAAAGTTCAGTCATTCCAGTGATATTGTAACCGCAATCTACATAAGTAATTTCTCCGGTAATACCTGAGGCTAAATCGGAACATAAAAAGGAAGCAGCGTTACCAACCTCCTCAATAGTAACGTTCCTTCTTAGGGGTGATGTTTTCTCTACATATTCTAAAAAACGCCTCAGATCTTTCACACCAGACGCAGCGAGTGTCCTGATGGGTCCTGCGGAAATCGCGTTCACCCGAATATTATCTGGACCTAATTGATTAGCGATGTACCTTACATTAGCCTCTAAGCTAGCTTTCGCAGGGCCCATTATGTTGTAACTAGGCATGGCTTTCATCGCCCCGATGTACGATAAAGTGAGCATAGACCCTTTCTCATTTATCAGGCTTCTGGCAGATTTAGCCAGGGCTGCGAAGCTGTATGCGCTTGTCTCATGAGCTATTCGGAAGCCTTCTCTGTCTAAGTTGTCTAGGTATCCCCCTTGAAGTAATTCTCGAGGTGCGTATGCAATAGAATGGACAAGAATATCAAAATGACCCCATTTATTTTCCAAAGTGGAAAATGTGTCTCCGATGCTTTCATCGTGGTCAACGTCGCACTCTAGCGCGAAAGTTGCGGAAAGTTCTTCTGCAAAACCTTCTACGCGGCCTTTAAAACGTTCTGTTTGATAGGTTAGTCCAATTTCTGCCCCCTCTCTTTTCATGGCTTGTGCAATGCCCCAAGCTATCGACTTTTTGCTCGCAATTCCTAATATCAATGCCTTTTTCCCTTCGAGTATACCCATCGCTATTTACAACCTGTAAGTTAAAAAAATTAGTTTTCCTACCTTGGTTAAGTGTAACCTTTTAAAGTAAAGTTTATAATTACAATATTAAGAAAAATTCTTTAGGAATCGTAATTGAAAAATTTTTGTTTTCCTTTTTTTATAACATTATTTGTTATTACGACAGTGGGTTGTTCCTCCCCCTGGAATGACCCTCACTCAAAAGAAGGCGAGGAGGAAATGACATTTCATAGCTCTTTCTCCGAGAGACCTAAACATCTCGATCCTGTGTCATCTTACAGCGAAAACGAAGCTAGGTTCAACGCACAAATTTATGAGCCTGTGGTTCAATATCACTATACAAAAACCCCCTATCAGCTTGTTCCTCTGACTGGGACAGAACTTCCCTCGGCGAGCTACTTCGATGAGAATGGAAAAAAATTGGGAAGATCTGCTGATTCAAGCGAGGTAGCCTTTACTGTCTACGAGATAGAAATTAGAAAGGGCATATTGTTCCAGCCTCATCCATCGTTTGCAAAGAATGGCTCTGGAGAATTTATCTATCAAAACCTTAGCGAGGCTGATCTTGAAAAAATTAATAAAATAGGCGATTTCGTTAACACTGGCTCAAGAGAACTGGTAGCTGAGGACTATGTATACCAGATTAAGCGTCTGGTGCATCCAAAGTTACACTCTCCCATAGCAGGGTTCATGGGTAAGCACATAATAGGTTTGTCGAAGTTAGGTGACGCACTTCGGGTTGCTGATAGTAAAGGTAAACTCATAGATTTAAGAGAATTTGAGTTTGAAGGTGCTAAGGCAACAGGGAGATATAAATTCGAGATAAAAATTAAAGGAAAATATCCGCAATTTAAATATTGGTTAGCTATGTCATTCTTTGCGCCAGTTCCTTGGGAGGCAGAACAATTCTATTCCCAAAAAGGGATGAAAGAGAGGAATCTAACTTTTGATTGGTATCCGGTTGGAACGGGTCCGTTCATGCTCACTGAAAATAATCCTAATCGTCGGATAGTTTTAAAACGCAACCCTAACTATAGGATAGAATATCATCCTGCCGATTTAGAGAAAGAAAAAGCAAGGAGACTGCCGCTTGTTAAAAAGGCACTTTTTAGTTTGGAAAAAGAGTCTATTCCGGAGTGGACAAAATTTTTACAAGGTTATTATGATACTTCGGGTGTTTTGTCAGACAGCTTCGATCAGGTGATCACATTTAATAGTCGTGGAGATTTTCGGCTTGCCCAAGAAATGGTAAACAAGGGAATCAGACTGGAAAAGGCTGTCAAACCTTCTAGCTCTTACATGGGTTTTAACATGACGGATCCAGTTGTGGGTGGTTATTCGAGGCGTGCAAAACTACTTCGACAAGCTATCTCCATAGCTGTTGATTATGAAGAGTTATTATCAATCTTTGCAAATGGTCGGGGATTGGCTGCACAAGGGCCGATACCGCCTGGAATATTCGGTTACGTGGCAGGGGAAGAAGGTGTTAACAAAAATGTCTACGATTGGATAGAGGGAGAAGCTAAGAGAAAGTCGGAAGAAGTAGCTCGCTCACTTTTGGCGGAGGCCGGTTATCCAGACGGACGTGAGTTGGGAAAAGATGGTCCTTTGACTTTATATTATGATACGGTATCTAGCGGAGCTGGCAGCAAGGCTATCTTAAACTGGTATCGTAAACAGTTTAAAAAATTAGGGATCGAGTTGGTAGTGAGGGCTACGGACTACAATCGGTTCCAGGAAAAAATAAGAAAGGGGACAGCCCAAATATTCAGTTGGGGATGGAACGCGGATTACCCCGATCCGGAAAATTTTTTGTTTCTACTTTATGGGCCGAATTCTAAAATTGTCTCGCAAGGTGAAAATGCGGTCAATTATCAAAATGACGAATACGATCGCTTGTTTGCTTTAATGCGAGTATCCCCAAACGGACCTGCCCGCCAGAGACTAATCAACCGAATGGTAGAAATTCTGAGGGAGGATGCCCCATGGCTATGGGGTTTTCATCCAACAGCTTTTGTTTTATCCCATGGGTGGGTGAGCGATGCTAAGCCTAATTTGATGGCTAGAAACACGCTAAAGTACAGAGGCATAGATACAAAAAGTAGGGACGAAATGCGTAAGAAATGGAACAAACCCGTGATTTGGCCTGTCGTGATAATCCTTTCCCTTCTAGTTATTTTTGCTATACCAGCTGTTTTTGTCTATCGGCAGCATCAAGGAGCGCGGATCAAGTGCTGATCTATATCTTAAGACGTTTCCTTTACGCTATTCCTATTTTGCTAACCGTGAACGTGCTTACTTTTATATTATTTTTTGTCGTCAATTCACCAGACGATATGGCTAGACTACACCTGGGTCAAAAGCATGTTACTCAGGAGTCTATCGAAAAATGGAAGGCAAGCAGAGGATATGATAAGCCATTGTTGTGGAACATCGACGAAGATGGGCTTACAAAAGTAAAGAAGACAATTTTTTATGATCACACTGTGAAACTATTTTTCTTTGAATTTGGTCAATCTGACAGTGGCCGCGATATAGGGTTCGATATCACTCAAAGAATGTGGCCTAGTTTGGCAATTGCTGTGCCAGTGCTATTAATTGGTTTAATGGTGACTTTAACTTTAGCATTAATAATTTCTTTTTTTCGAGCTACTTATATCGATACCTTTGGAGTTGTAATCTGTGTTGTTATGATGTCTGTTTCAGGTTTGTTTTACATTATCGGAGGGCAATATTTAGCAGGAAAGCTATTAAGACTAGTGCCTATCTCAGGGTATGAAGAAGGCCTGATATCTATAAAGTTTGTTATTTTGCCCGTGATTATTGGAGTATTGTCGGGTCTAGGGGCTAGTACTAGATGGTATAGAACTATTTTTTTAGAGGAAATTAATAAAGACTATGTGCGAACTGCTCGGGCGAAGGGTCTCTCAGATGCGATGGTAATGTATTCTCACGTCCTGCGTAATGCCCTCATACCAATACTTACCGGTGTGGTCGTGGTATTGCCTTCCCTTTTCCTAGGTAGTTTGATTACAGAGGCATTCTTTGGAATACCGGGATTAGGAAGTTACACTATAGAAGCCATTCAGTCACAAGATTTTGCGATTGTGAGGTCAATGGTTTTCTTGGGCTCAGTTTTATATATTCTGGGTCTAATATTGACAGATATTTCCTACACCATTGCAGATCCTCGAGTGCGGCTAGACTAATATCCGAAAAGGAAGATTGGAATGGACCTCATTATTTTAAAGACAGATTTTCTATTCTTATTAGTCTTGGGAGGCGTAGTAGGATATGTGTTCATTGTTTTGAGGGACGATAACCTCTCAAGAACTTGGAAGAAAGTGTTTCAAAGACCTCTAGCTGCCTCAGCTGCTTTAATATTCACTTTTTATATTTTGATTGCAGCACTAGATTCGATCCATTTTAAGCTGACAGCACAAGATAAGGTTGGTTCTGGAGAGATCCTCAGCGTGTTAGACATTGTTCTTTGGGATGTTAAGGTAAATGTCGAGAAAACCTATTCCGCCCCGCTTGCTTATCGGAGTTTTTCTAAAGAAAGTTTACAGCTTGAAAATGGGAAAATCGTGAGGGATTACCCTAGGTTGTTTTACGGTGGGGCTCATCTTATTGACCCAGAAAAAAATCATCATTCTGATCTTAGTAGGCTAATAGCGATGGGTTTAATATCGGGGGTTGCTCTTTGGTTGGGGGCGCTAGGGATTCTTGTCATTTTACTAAAGTCCTCAGGGAGGGGTAATGTTGCTAGGGTTATCATATATGGAGAAAGTATTTATCCCTTTAGGTCTATATTGTTAACTCTTGCATTGGTTTTCCTATTGGTTGGCCTCTTTATCTCTCTTTCTCCTCACTATCATATTTTAGGAACAGATAAGGTAGGAAATGACGTTTTCTATCAAGGAATAAAAAGTATTAGAACAGGCGTTTTAATCGGAACCTTGACTACCATAGTGATTCTTCCATTTGCGCTCTTTTTGGGGATTTGCGCGGGCTATTTCAGAGGTTGGGTTGACGATCTGGTACAATTTCTCTACACCACCTTATCATCGATACCGGGTGTTCTGTTGATTGCCGCCTCTGCGCTAATGCTAGAGATATACATGGCAAAGCATGCAGATACTTATTCTAGTTTGATTATTAGAGCCGACGTACGTCTTCTGGCTTTGTGTCTGATTCTTGGGGTAACTGCCTGGACTGGCTTGTGTCGTTATTTAAGAGCAGAGACTTTAAAACTGAGAGAAATGGACTTTGTAAATGCTGCCAAGGCTTTTGGAACTCCCGCAAGAACGATCCTGGCCAGGCACGTTACACCGAATGTTATGCACATTGTTATGATAGCGATAGTACTGGATTTTAGTGGGTTGGTTTTAGCCGAAGCCGCACTGACCTATATTGATATCGGTGTGGATCAGAGCACAGAATCCTGGGGTAATATGATAAACGGCGCTCGGTTAGAGCTAGCTAGGGAACCAGTGGTTTGGTGGTCTTTATTGACAGCTTTTTTGTTTATGCTGGTTCTAGTTCTAGCAGCAAATATCTTCGCGGATGCAGTTAGAGATGCTTTCGATCCACGAATCAAGGATCGGTAACCTTCTTTTAAAAAACACGACAAACAATTGGAGATATAATTGCTCGAAGTAAAAAATTTATCTATCGCCTTTTCAGATTCTCTGAAAAAAAGGGTGGTTAAAAATTTGACTTTCTCAGTGGACTCTGGGGAGATAGTTGCGTTGGTCGGTGAGTCAGGAAGCGGAAAATCTCTTACTGCTTTGTCGATTCCGCGTCTCTTACCAACGGGAGCCAAGATCATTGGTGGGTCCGTTCACTTGGCGGGAGAAGATTTATTTCGGTATACAAATTCTGAAATATCACGAGTGCGGGGATCGAAGATCGGAGTTATTTTTCAAGAGGCTCAGTCTTCCTTGAACCCTGTAATTTCAATAAAGAAGCAAATATCAGAAGCTTTTAGCCCGAATGTTTTGTTAACGGAAGCTGATATACGGACAAATGTGATTACGTCGCTAAAGAATGTTGGAATTAACGAAGCAGAAGTTATGTTGGATAGATATCCTCATGAGTTCTCCGGGGGAATGAAGCAGAGGGTGATGATAGCGATTGCATTAGCAAAAAACCCTCAGTTATTAATCGCTGACGAACCCACAACTGCCCTGGATGTGACCGTCCAAGCTCAAATCTTAAGGCTAATAAAATCCCTCCAAGAAAAAAATGATATGTCTGTTCTATTTATAACTCATGACTTAGCGGTGGCGTATCAAATTGCCGATCGAGTTCTGGTTATGCGGGAAGGTGAGATAATTGAAAGTGGAAATGTAGATATACTCCGTGAAGGGCCTAGCCATCCCTATTCAAGGAAGCTCCTTGACTCTCTACCTGGCTGGAAAAAAAGAGAGGGTGAGGCTAGAACATCGGATTCTAAAGTAAATTCAAAAGTACTTGATGTGAAAGACTTGAAGGTATGGTTTCCTATTAAAAAAGGCTTGTTCCGCAAAACTGTTGGACACATAAAAGCTGTGAACGGGGTAAGCTTAGAACTGAAGAAAGGCAAAACCCTAGCGCTGGTAGGGGAGTCGGGGTGTGGTAAAACCACTACAGGAAAAGCCATAATTCAATTGTTAAAAAATACAGAAGGAAGCATTTTTTACAAAGGAAAGAGATTAGAAGAATATAGAGGAGAAGCTGCCAAAAATTTAAGGTCAGAAATACAAATCGTTTTTCAGGATCCGTTTTCCTCAATGAACCCGAGAATGAGAATCGGGGAAATAATTAGTGAGGGTATGGAGGTGCAAAAGATCTGTGGTAGTAGGTCAGAAAGGCATCGCAGGGTTGAGGAGCTTCTTACTTTGGTTGGTCTTGAGGCGGAACATTTCTATAGGTATCCTCACGAGTTTTCAGGTGGTCAGAGGCAAAGGATTTGCATTGCTAGGGCTTTATCTGTCAATCCGAGTATTCTGGTATGTGATGAACCGACCAGCTCTTTAGACGTCTCCATACAACATCAGATTCTGTCTCTGCTCATGCAGTTACAGAAGGAGCGTGGCATGAGTTACCTATTTGTGACTCACGATATAGGGGTGGTTGCATATATGGCGGATGAGGTTGCAGTAATGAAAGACGGTGTAATTGTCGAAAGTGGGTCCGTCCACGAGGTTTTGAAAAGCCCCAAGATGTTTTATACCAAACAGCTTCTGGACGCTGTACCGGTGATTCATTCCTCGTGAAACTAGTGTGTTAAATTTTTCATTTTGAGAAAAAACATTATCCGGTTAACTTTTTCTAAATTACGGCAAGATTTGACGTTACTATTTTCAGTAGGATTGCCCTTAGTATTAAATAATATCTCCAGTTTAGCAGTCAATGTGGCGGACACTTTGATGGCTTCAGCCTTAGGAACCAAGCAGTTGGCTGCGGTAGCGCTAGGTTCTGGGGTCTGGATTTCGCTTTTTTTGTTTGGGTTGGGGATTTTAATGGCGGTAGGTCCTAGCGTGGCTCAGCTTTATGGTAGGGGTGAATATGAGGAGATAAAAAACCATACCAAGCAGAGTTTTTGGTTGGCTTTAATAATAAGCCTCTGCGTCATTCTAGTTATGCGCTCTTTTTTCCCTATTTTCGAAAGATTGGAAATTGAACCAGAGGTAGCTAATTTAGCCCAAGGTTATTTAAATGGGTTAAGCTGGGGCGTTCTGGGAGGTTTCTTCTATCACACCTTGAAGCAAATGAGTGAAGGCATAGGTGAGACGATTCCCATTATGATAGTAATGCTGGTCGTTCTTCCGATAAATGTGTTCATCAATTTTTGTCTTATGAACGGGAAATTCGGTGTGGAGGCGATGGGTGCGGCGGGTTGTGGTGTTGGAAGCGGTCTCAGTTTATGGTTGATGTTTGTTCTACTTTTTAGCTATACAAGAATTTCTGCTCGGTTTACAAGATTTTCATTTTCGCTAACTTACCTATCACCGGAGAGAAAGCTATTGAGTAGATTATTCAAATTAGGATTACCAATAGGATTGAATTTTTTTCTTTATTCAGCCTTATTTTCGGTTGTTGCGTTGATGATGGGATTTTTTGGAACAGAAGCTATAGCGGCTCATCAGATCGTGTTGAATTTTTCTGGCTTGGTTTTTATGTTACCTCTTGGGCTGGGTATGGCGCTAACTATTTGTGTAGGCCAGCTTGTGGGTCGTTCTGATATCCATGGTGCGGTTAGGATAGGTTTCACTGGAATTTTCCTTTGTTTGTCGGTGTCGATTGTTTCCGCTTCGCTCACTTTGTGTTTTGCTGAAAGAATAATCGCCTTATATACTAAGGAACTTGAAATATCATCGGTTGCCTTACCATTACTCAAGATCGCAGTTTTTCTTCAAGTGGGGGACGCCGTGCAGACTGCGGCTGCTTTTTCCTTGAGAGGAATAAAAGACACTCGTATTCCAATGATATTAAATGGTTTTAATTATTGGGTTATTGGATTTGGTACAGCTTATCTCGTTGGGATAAGGCTAGAGCTGGGACCTGCTGGTATTTGGTTTGGGATAGCCCTCTCCCTGGTCTTGGCTGGTTTAGTACTGGTATGGAGGTTTCATCTGCTTACCAAGTCGATGAGAGGCAAGCTCCTAGGGTCTCACGAGGACTAATGAGAGATTAAACTCACCTTAGAAGTGTCAAAGGCGATCATATTTTTTATCTCACTCGCTTCTGCAATAGTAGTTTCGTAGACCCAAGCTACATCCTTAATTTTCGATTGGTTCGTAAAAAGATCCAAATAGTAAGTTGAGCCCTTCAAAGGACAGAAAGTGCTTTTTTTATTTTTCTTTAGGTGGGTAGTTACCACATCCTTGAGAGGAAAATAAATCACCGGTGGGTAAATATCTAACCCGACTTCCTTTAGTTCGATAGCGGTATGGCTTTTTGCTAAGACTTGCTCTTCTATTTTCGCTAGCCATAACTTTGGGCTCTCTTTTATCGTCATGTAATGCCGAGGCTCAGCTTGGTTGTGGATAGCATCTGCTACTAGGGTGATTCCTTCATGCTTCATATATAACTATTCCTCAAACAATTTTAACACCTTCTCATATACCTTGAGGGTTCTTAAAAAATCGACTCACATGATATGGTCACTACAAATTCACTGATATTGTTTGAAAGTGATTCATGACGGTCTCTGTAGATAAGACATCCGCATATCTTCTTCCAACATCTCGCAGGGAATCTTTGTGAGCTTGCTCTTCTTGATCTCCGCAGCATTCCTGAGGGACTATGACCCTGAATCCATAGGAGAACGCGTCCACTACTGATGCCCTTACACAACCGCTCGTAGTGCAACCAGTTATAACTACGGTATCTACTCTTTGTTTTCCTAGATAAGTTAGTAAAGGGGTTTGAAAAAAAATAGAGGGAGCGCTTTTTGTGAAAATAAAATCATAGTCTTCGTTGAGAACCCTTGGATCTATTTCAGTTGATTTATGACCTTTAAAAAAGCTACCGTCGTATAACGAAGTGACCTTCCAGTAGCCCATATCAGTTATACCGCTCCAAGCCACATTGCAGTTGGCAACGGGTATATTTTTCTCTCTCGCTAGCTCTAAAAGATTCTTAGTGTGTAATACTGCGCTGTGAATATGTTCACTTTTACCCGCGGGATAGGAAGGGTCTGTAAAACCCAATTGAAAGTCTACTACGAGAACTGCAGCCTGTTTCCCAAAACCAATCTCACCACCGCCGTAACCAGCTGTTTCGTAATTATCCATGTTATGCTCCTGGTAAATTGTCTAGGATTTCTAAGAGATCCTTCCCCGCTGAAACTGGATTCACTTTTTCAATGATCTTTAAGATAACTCCTTCTTCGTCAATGATAAATGTTGTTCTAGAAGCAAATTTTCCAAACTTTAAAACACCATATTCCGTGGCAGTGCTGCCATCCGGGTCACTTAAGATTGGAAACTTCGCTCGATTTGCCTCAGCGAACTTTTTCAGTATTTCATATTCATCTGTGCTTGCCATAAATAGGGCTATTTCATGACTTTCCAGAGCTTTTTCACTTTCCCGAAGTGATTTACACTCAGCGGTTCAGCCTCCTGTGAATGCCTTAGGGAACCATGCCAAGACCACAGTACGCCCCCTGTAGTCCTTCAAAGCATGGAATTTACCGTCGGAGCCCATCAAATTAAATTCAGGGGCTAAATCTCCGTCCGTAACCGCGAAAGCGGATTGGAGCGACATTAAAAGAGTGAGTAAAAAGATTCGCGTTGTGTTAATTGGAAGCATATTTTTTACCGAGGATTAATATTTATCGTATAACAGGTTGTCTCATGGTCACCCACTCTTCGGCAGAAGTCGGGTGGATGCCGATGGTTTCATCGAACAAGGCTTTTGTCGCCCCAGCCTTCATTGCTACCGCTATTCCTTGAAGACTCTCTCCCGCGTCAGCTCCCACCATATGGGCGCCTACAACTAAATCGCTTTCGCTATCAACCACGAGTTTCATTAGCGTCCTCTCGTGGTTTCCGGTTAGAGTGTGTTTTAAGGGCTTAAATTCGGAAATGAATATTTTAATTTCCTTGTGTTTTTCTCTTGCTTCTTCTTCAGTGAGACCTACCGTGGCAAGATTAGGGAGGCTAAAAACTGCGCTAGGAATCAAATTATAGTCTACTCGTTTTTTGCCGTCACCGAATAGGTGGGATACCACTGTCATCGCTTCTGCTAGAGCGACTGGAGTCAGATTGACTCTGTCTGTCACATCTCCAATAGCCAATACAGTATCTATGTTAGTCCTATAATTTTCGTCTACTGCGATAGCATTCTTTGAGTCTACTTTTATACCTAATTTTTCCAGTCCTAAGTTTTCAGTCAAAGGTGTTCGGCCGGTGGCATACATGATTAAATCACAAGATACTTCTTCCCCAGACGAAAAGTTAGCAGTCAACCTGTCACCTTGTTTGGTTATCTCGTTTATTGAGCAGTTAAATTGCAAGTCAATTCCAGATTCTCTTATTTGATTAGCGAGAAAGGTTCTCGCATCGAAGTCGAATCCCCGTAGAAACAAATCCCCTCGATACAGCTGAGAAGTATCACAACCTAGACCGTTAAAAATCGAAGCGAACTCAACGGCTATATAGCCGCCGCCGACAACGAGTACTTTCTGTGGCAGTTCTTTTAGGTAGAATGCTTCATCAGAACTAATTACATGTTCGCAACCGGGGAATTCTGGAATCTCCGGTTTGCCACCTACCGCAACTAAAATATTTTTTGCAGTATAAGTGTGCCCCTCAACGGAAACGGATTGCTTAGTCTGCAGCGAAGCATGACCACGAATAATATGTACCCCGGAGTTCACTAAAAGTCTCTCATAAATTTCGTTCAATCTTTCTATCTCTCGATTTTTATTGGTTAAGAGATCGTGCCAGCTAAAGGAGGGTCTGCCGGAACTCCAACCAAACCCCTTTGCATCTGAAAAGTCGCTAGAAAAATGAGCTGCATACGAAAAGAGTTTTTTCGGAATGCATCCTACGTTTACACATGTGCCGCCTAATGCTTGTTTTTCCGCGATAGCAACTCTTTTACCTAAATCCGCAGCGAACCTCGCAGCACGCACGCCTCCAGAGCCGCCGCCGATCACGAATAGATCAAAATCAAAATTACTCATAGGAAAGTCCCTAATGGAGAATGGTTCGCATGTTGTTGGGAAAGCGTTCAGACTATCAGTAGAAGATAAGAATAAATTTTCCCCTGAATTCTCCTGTAATATACTATATAGAAAACATAGTTTGCGAGTTCTTTTCATGAAAAAAATTGAATTGGTGGATGTTGGGCCGAGAGACGGAATACAGAGTCAGGCTGCGATTGTTAATACCTCTGACAAGATTAAGCTTATTTCTGGTCTTGCTGATTCTGGAGTGCGCCGGATAGAGGTAGCGAGTTTCGTTAATCCAAAGAGGGTACCGCAAATGGCGGATGTCGATCTTTTGATTAAAAATCTACCAAAAATAGATAATACTAAATACATTGGGCTCGTTTTGAATGAGAAAGGTTTAGAAAGAGCATTGGATACCGAACTGGACGAGATTAATTGCGCCACTGTGGCAACGGACACTTTTTGCCAAAGAAATCAAGGTAAGACCTCTCATGAAATGATGTCATCGATTGTGAGTATGGTTAATCTTGCTAAAAAGAACAATAGATTTTTTGGTGTGACTATAGCTGCAGCGTTTGGGTGCCCTTTTGAGGGTGAAGTGAGCCCGGATAGGGTTGTGGAGATAGCAAAGAATTTGATAGGACTTGGTGTAGATGAAATCTCGATTGCTGACACGATCGGAGTGGCAGTTCCTACCCAGGTCACGGAACTAATATATCGCTTAAAACCGATTACCGGCGAGGTTCCCCTTAGATTGCATTTTCACAATACCAGGAATACCGGCATAAGTAACGTCTATGCTGCGATACAAGCTGGTGTGAGGATATTTGATTCTAGTTGCGGCGGGTTAGGAGGCTGCCCCTTTGCCCCCGGCGCTACGGGGAATGTGGGAACCGAAGACGTTTTATATCTCGTTGATCGCATGGGGTTCCAAACCGGGATTTCTATGACAAAGCTTATCGAGACTTCCAACTGGCTGGGCCAAGTCATAGGCCAAGAGATGCCATCCATGGTTAATAAGGCAGGTGTGTTTCCATAAATAAATAGTTCTGGGCTTAGATCTCGTGTTCTCAAAGGTCTTTTTTCTGGGAGTAGAGCTTGGCAATCGCTTTTCTCCAAACCTTGGCAGGACGTGCTGGCATTCCCGCGTAAATTCCCGGTTTCACGAGACTTTTGGTAACCCCTCCTTTTCCTAATACAGTTACATCACTCCCTATTTGGACATGCCCTACTGTACCTACCTGCCCCGCTAAGGTTACTCGATCTCCAATCTGCGTGCTGCCTGATATACCTGTCTGGGAAACGATCAGGCAATTCTCTCCTATTGACACGTTATGACCAACCATAACTAAATTATCTATCTTAGTGCCTTTACCTATGAAAGTTCTAGAAAATCTCCCTCGATCAATCGTCGAGTTTGCACCAATTTCCACATCGTCGGATATGACTACATTTCCAAGTTGAGGTATTTTCACATGCTCTTCGCCATGTTTAAGAAAACCATATCCATCTCCACCGATGCTTACACCGGCTTGGAGTATTACGTTATTTCCCAGAACAGAATCCTCCCTTACCGTACAATTAGGGTAAATCGTACAATCATTTCCTATCTTACACCTGTCCATAATTACGCAATTCGGATAGATTTTAGTATTTGAACCTATCTCAACATCCTCACCGACTACGACATTAAATCCGATTTCGACTGAGGGGTGTAGATTACAACTTTGTGAGATTCTAACGTTTTGATCTTGAATTTTTTCTAACTTTATTTTTGATTTAGAAAACAATTCGGAAATTAAACAGAAGATATACTCGGGTGACTGGTGATGTAACAGAGTCTTCCCGTTCAACTTGGTTTCCATTGAGACTATATAAACTGGAATGTCAGAGTCTTCAGCCATTCGAGTTTTCCTTTTATCTGACAGAAATGATAGATTCTTAGCCTTGTTGTCAGAAATCCCGCAGACCCCTTCTATAACGATATTTCTATCTCCCGATATAGTCAGGTCAAAGGTTTCAGCTAGTTCTGCGACGGTGTATTGCATATTTTTCTTTAAACTAAAATGATTCTTAAGCGTACAAAAACTCGAGGGTTGTAAGTCAACTGTACAATTTAATACCATATCATCCTCCACAGATTTTTTATATTAAGTTTGAAATCTCTCTCCTTCATGAGCATTATTAACAATAAAAAGGGAGTAAACATGAAACAAAATCTCGCTAAAACTTTAGAAGCACGGAGTTTTCATATTCTTGCGACTGCAGCTGGATTCTTGGTTTCCCTTCTTCTTGTTTGGAAGCATTACTCTAGTCTAAACCTCCCTTTTTGTAGCGCTGCTTCTTGTGATGTTGTTCTCAACAGCAGATGGTCTGTTTTTTTGGGTGTGCCGTTGGCTGTTTGGGGCGCTTTGATGTATGGAACCTTGGGAATTCTATTCATTCGGTATTTTAAAAGAAGTCGGAAGTACCAATTGTCGATAGTGACTCTAGGTTTTTTAGTAAGTGTTTATTTATTTTTCATATCATTATATGAAATTGGGACTATTTGTTATTACTGTACTGTCTCTCTCATAATAATTAGCAGTTTGTTCGGTGCGAGTTTCTTTTTAGCCGCGCAAAAAAAAAGTAAAGATCGTCTTGTGGGTACAGTCGCAGGTTTAGCAGTCATCATCACAATGCATTCTATTGCTCACGAGGACAATATCTTCCAAAAAGCAGCCGATCCTCAATTGCAGGCTCTAGCTACCCACTTAAGCGAGAGGGGAGCCACCTTTTATGGTGCTAGTTGGTGTAATGCTTGCCAGGCTCAGAAAGAACTTTTTGGTTCAGCGGCGTCTTATCTTCCTTACGTTGAGTGTTCTCCCCGGGGGCAAAACACTCCCCAAAGTACGATTTGTTTACTAAAAAAAATAAAAAGTTACCCTACTTGGCTGATAGATGGGAAGCGCTATGAGCGAATTCTTACGGTAGAAGTACTGGAGAAATTATCTCGGTTTAACCCCGAAACTACCGATAACACTAAAAATTAGAGGTAGCATGTCCAAGCAACCTTCTGTCAAAATGTTAACCGATCCAGGGCATCTGGTTGCTCTGGGTCTAGGTTCTGGTTTGGCCCCGCTAGGACCAGGCACCGCTGGTACTTTAGTGGGGGTTTTAGGTTTTATTTGGTTTCTTTATTCTCCAATATTTACCCTCGTATTATATTTTTTGCTCTGTATAGTGCTTTTCTTTGTGGGGATCTTCATTTGTGCTCGAACCTCTCGGTTTTTAGATGCTCACGATCATAAGGCGATAGTCTTTGATGAAATAGTAGGGTTTTTTATTGGGGCGGGTTGGATTCCCGTATTAGAACTATTTAAGCTATTAGAGAACTTTGAGATTCAATTTATTTTTATTCCGCTAACTTTTGTTTTATTCCGTTTTTTTGACATCGCCAAACCGTGGCCAATAAGTAAGGTGGATAGAGAGTGTGAAGGGGGTATGGGAATCATGTTAGATGACCTGCTAGCGGGCGTTCTTACTTTCGTTTTAGCCCCTGTAATTTGTCTTTTATTGGGCTATTTATGAGATTTTCTGGCTGGGTAATTTTGTCCTTTTTGCTACTTTTAACTGATCAATCGACGGCAGAAAAAGACTGGGGACAGTTCGATAAGAAGATCGCTGAAAAGATGAAGTCGAAAAATAATTTTTATAAAGAAAAAGAAAATAAAATTAAGTCGCAGCTATCGAATCGAATAAAAAATATAATACAAAACGAATCACAATCTTCAAAACTGCGTTCGAGAATTTACCGATATATCGACAGAAAAGGTAATTCTACCTTCAGTGATCGGGTCCGTCACAAGGGTTATAAGGAAGTTAAGTTACGAGCTACTCCCAGCAGAAAAATTGAAGTAATCAGCGGTAGTTTCTATGAGAAACGAAAACTATATGGGACTGTTGTGAAACGAGTCGCTCAGGCGCACAGAATTCCTGCTAGTTTGTTGCATGCAATAATTTCGGCGGAATCAGGTTATAACCCTGAAGCTGTTTCTAGGGCTGGGGCAGTGGGTCTTATGCAACTTATGCCGGCTACCGCATCTCGTTACGGTGTTAAAGACAGAAAAGATCCGATTGATAGCATAAAAGGGGGGGCACGGTATTTTCGGTACCTTTTAGACTTGTTTGACAACGACATTAGATTGGCGTTGGCAGCCTACAATGCTGGTGAAAATGCGGTTATTAAATACGGCAGGAGAATTCCCCCTTACCGAGAAACACAAAATTATGTGAAAAGGGTTTTGAAGTTTTACGAGGAGTATGCGGGGGTCAGGAGACAGCTCTGACGGTGCTATTATTGGTCTGTCACGCAGCCCTGAGAAGCGTCAGTCACAGTTTTTATATATTTATATAAAGTACCCTTAGTTGCGGCGAGAGGCGGCGGAACCCAATCGCTCAGGCGTGATTGCAGTTCTGTCTCGGTTAGGTCGACAAGTAATTCGTTTTTTTCAGCATCGATGGTTATAATATCGTCATTCCTTAGGAGCGCTATGGTTCCCCCTTCTTGCGCTTCTGGCACCACGTGGCCAACTATGAACCCATGCGATCCACCGGAAAATCTACCATCTGTGATTAGGGCAACTTCCTCCCCTAGCCCGGCACCCATTATTGCCGAGGTGGGGGTCAACATCTCAGGCATTCCCGGTCCACCTTTGGGTCCCTCGTAACGAATGACTATAACGTCTCCACTATTTATCTTGCCCTCGCGTAATCCCTCGAGCATCGTTTCTTCCGAGTCAAAAACTCTAGCGGGCCCTTTGAACATTAGGCCCTCTTTTCCAGTAATTTTAGCTACTGCGCCACCTGGAGCCAGGTTGCCTTTTAATATTTGTAGATGTCCAGTTTTTTTGATTGGTGAAGAGAGAGGTTTTATTATAGGTTGTGTAGCGCTGAGTTCTGTACAGTTTTCTAAATTTTCGGCGAGAGTATGACCCGTGACAGTGAGACAGTCCCCTTTTATGAGTCCTTCTCTAAGCAAAAACTTTAATACCGCTGGTATTCCTCCTACCCTGTGCAGATCCTCCATCACGTACAGCCCACTTGGTTTCAAGTCAGCTATATAGGGTGTTCGATCACTTACGCGCTGGAAGTCCTCTAATTCAAGATCTAGGTCCACTGATTTGGCCATGGCTATTAGGTGTAAAACCGCGTTTGTTGAGCCCCCTAGAGCGGAGATTATTACCATGGCGTTCTCAAAAGCTTCCCGGGTCATTATGTCTTTCGGTTTAATATCATTTTCTAATAGATTTAATATAGCCTGACCAGCCAGACGACATTCTTCTATTTTCTTTTTGTCGTCAGCTGGTGTGGACGAGCTGTATGGTAAGGACATCCCCATGGTCTCTATAGCCGATGCCATTGTGTTGGCCGTGTACATCCCGCCACAAGCACCAGGCCCTGGGCAAGCATTTTTTACTATATCTTGCCGTTCTTCTTCATCAATTGAGCCTGCCAGGTAAGAACCATAGCTTTGAAATGCGGAAACAATATCTAACGGGGTGTTATCCCTGGACTTTCCTGGTTTTATTGTACCTCCATAAATCATTAGAGAGGGGAGATTCATGCGGCCCATAGCTATAAGGCAGCCGGGCATATTTTTATCACATCCAGGGATGGAGATATTTGCATCATACCATTGTCCTCCCATGATGGTCTCAATTGAATCAGCTATTAAATCCCGTGATTGTAGCGAATAGCTCATGCCTCGAGTTCCCATAGAAATGCCGTCGCTAACTCCGATGGTATTGAATCGCATTCCAATTAAACCAGATTCTTCCACGCCTCTTTTCGCTTCTTCCGCTAAATTCAAGAGATGCATATTACAAGGGTTTCCCTCGTACCAGACGCTCCCAATGCCCACTTGAGCTTTGGCCATATCCTCCTCTTTCATACCGACCGCATATAGCATGGCCTGGCTAGCGCCCTGAGATTTTGGTTGTGTCACATTCGCGCTTTGGGAATTCAACGGTTTTTTTGGATTCATATTGATTTCCTAGGGGATAGTCATTAAATGATCGTTATTAATGTAGTTCATAATCTTGGCTAGATTTTTATCCCATAACCTTGCTTCGGTATCAACATAGTGCGCTCGAAATCACAAACGAGGGTACCGTCTGATTTTTTCCCCAATGTGCTCACCTTGACGATTCCAGCGTTTGGTCTGGATTTAGATTCTCTTTTTTCTAAAACAGTGCTTTCGGCGTAGAGAGTGTCTCCAACAAAAACAGGGGAGGGTAGACGAATTTCTTTCCAACCTAGGTTTGCTATCGCGTTTTGACTTACATCTCTGACACTCATTCCCACTATAAGAGAAACCGTGAATGCGCTATTAACTAATATTTGTCCGAATTCTGATTTTTTTGCATATTCCTCGTCGAAGTGTAAGGGATGAGTATTCATTGTGAGTAAAGTAAACCAAGTATTATCGGTTTCGGTGATAGTTCGCCCAGGTCGGTGAGAATAAGTGTCTCCGACTTCGAATTGTTCGTAGTGCCTGCCGGATTGTTCGGTGATTTTTCTTTCTTCCATGATTGCTTTTGCCTAAATTAATTTCGCGCCTTGTGCAAATTTTACTGGCAAGGAATCTTATCACCTTTCTAGGAATTTATCTGACTGTTTCCTCGATCTTCACTACAAGTTCTCCTTTTTCAACTGTAACTTTAATGTGTCCTCCGCTTGTTAGCTCTCCGAAAAGCAGTTGATCCGCAAGTGGTCGCTTAATTTTTTCTTGAATGATCCTTCTCATCGGACGAGCCCCCATTAGTGGGTCGTATCCTTTTTTTGCTAACCAGTTTCTGGCTTTTTTGTCTGCTAACAGAGAGACTTTTTGTTCATCAAGCTGAGATTCTAATTCGACTAAGAACTTGTCTACTACGTGGGCAATCGTTTCTGTTCCAAGAGGTGCAAATTGGATAATGCCATCAAGCCTGTTCCTGAATTCCGGGGTGAAAGACTTCTTCACTTCCTCTCCCGCATCGGAGGCATGATTTTGCATGGTGAAACCTATCGATGCCCTATTGATTTTTTCTGCTCCGGCATTTGTGGTCATGACAATAACTACATTACGGAAATCAGTTTTTCTACCATTAGCGTCTGTGAGGGTGCCGTGATCCATTACTTGCAGTAATATGTTCATCACATCTGTATGGGCCTTCTCAATTTCATCTAGCAGCAGTACAGAATGAGGTGATTTTATTACCGCTTCAGTAAGTAAACCTCCGGTATCGTAACCTACATACCCTGGTGGTGCTCCTATGAGCCTGGAAACAGTATGCCGTTCCATATATTCGGACATGTCGAATCTAACAAGTTCTACTCCAAGAAGGCTTGCCAACTGTTTGGTTACTTCTGTTTTTCCTACACCAGTAGGGCCCGCAAAGAGAAATGAGCCAATAGGTTTTTCTCTATTTGCCAAACCCGATCGGGCCATTTTAATCGAAGCGCTGAGGGTGCCAATGGCCTCATCCTGTCCAAAAACAACCATTTTTAGATCCCGCTCCAGAGTTTTTAGTACATCTTTGTCAGAGGTTGATACGGTCTTGGGGGGAATGCGCGCTATTTTCGACACAATCTCTTCTATTTCACCAACCCCTATAGTTTTTCTTCTCCTAGATACAGGGAGTAACCGTTGTCTGGCACCGGCTTCATCTATTACATCTATAGCTTTGTCAGGAAGATTCCGGTCATTAATATGGCGGTTTGTGAGCTCCACAGCGGACCTAATCGCTTGGGTAGTGTACTTGATGCTGTGATGTTTCTCGAAGCGCTCCTTAAGCCCCTGTAAAATCTTGATAGCTTCTTCTTCACTTGGTTCTAGCACGTCAATTTTTTGAAACCGCCTGGCTAGTGCTCTGTCTTTTTCAAAGATGCTTCTGTATTCTTGATGAGTAGTGGAACCTATGCACCTTAATTCACCAGAAACTAGAGCGGGTTTTATAAGATTTGAAGCGTCCATTACACCGCCCGATGCAGAGCCGGCCCCGATAATCGTATGAATTTCATCGATGAAAAGAACACTTTCCTTGTCTTCTTTGAGCTCTTCCAAAACGCTTTTCATGCGCGCCTCAAAGTCCCCGCGGTACTTTGTTCCTGCTATTAGGGCACCTAGATCCAAGGAATATACTGTTGAGCTAGAGAGAATGTCGGGGATGTCTCCCTCAAAAATCCTACGCGCTAGTCCTTCAGCAATTGCGGTTTTACCAACTCCAGCTTCCCCAACAAATAAGGGGTTGTTCTTCTTTCTTCTACAAAGAATCTGAGCAGTCCTTTCTATTTCTTCCTCCCGCCCTACCAGCGGGTCTATGTTACCGGCAGCCGCTGAGTCATTAAGATTCACAGTGTATAAATCCAGTGCTGATTTTTCTTCTTTGTCGGTTAAGGCCTCGTTGTCTGGTGAATCATCAAAGTCGCCTTCTCCCTCAGTCTCCTCATTATCTTTCGAAATTCCATGTGATATGCAATTGACTATGTCTAGCCTAGCTATGTTTTGCTGGTTTAGTAGATAGACAGCGTGGGATTCCCTTTCTCCAAAAATTGCCACCAACACATTCGCGCCTGTCACTTCCTTTTTGCCAGAAGACTGGACGTGAAATACTGCCCTTTGGAGAACCCTTTGGAAACCGATGGTCGGTTGAGTATCTCTGCTGGTATCTTCTGATAGCAAAGGTGCACTATCGTCGATAAAAGAGTTTAGCTGTCGTCTAATTGAATCGAGATCCCCTCCACAGGCGGTCAGAATCTTTGCAGCGACCTCATTACTCGTAAGCGCGAGTAGCAGGTGCTCTACGGTCATGAACTCATGCCGACTCTCTCTAGCTTCTTTAAAGGCCGCATTTAGGGTGGCCTCCAGTTCCTTACTAAGCACAATGAATTCCTTGATTTTTGTCTATTTTATTAAAGTTAAATTGCATTCTAGTCATCTGTCTCTACGGTGCAGATCAAAGGATGCTCGTTACTTCTAGCATAATCAACCACTTGTGTTGCTTTTGTCTCAGCTAGATCGTAAGAGAAAACCCCGCAAACGCCTTTCCCCTTAGTGTGAACTTCAAGCATCACCTTTGTAGCTTGCTGCCTATTCATTGTAAAAAAGAACTCCAGAACGTGTACCACGAATTCCATTGGAGTGTAGTCGTCGTTAATCATAACAACCTTATACATTTTTGGTTTTTTCACCTTTGGAGGCGCTTCTTTAACCAATAAATCGCCAGACCCGCGGTCGTCTTTCTCTTCCACTGTTTTTTGTCCTACTTAAGCACTATGTTCATTATCTCTCTCGCCTTGGGTGGATCCTCAAGAGTCTCTAGCTGTAACTTGACTGTATAAAAAAATAGACAATTTATCTACCCGGTATTGACAAATGATGCGGTGCAACTTACCTTTCACCCCCTATGTTTTTTTTCAGGAAAAATCTATAATTCTGTGTGAAATTTATTCTATGAGTTTACGTCAAAAGGCAGAAATTGGTTTTCATTCTCAAAGGTAGGTGATCAGTTAATGACAGAAAGTATCGGCACCGACAGCGCAAATCCACTTAAATTGGTTTGTCCTAAGGAAGGTTATGAAGACATACTGAGCGAGCCTGCATTAGACTTTTTGCAGGCACTTTGTACTGAGTTTAGTTCCAGAATAGAGGATCTTCTGGCCGATAGAATTGTTAGGCAGGCAGAGTTCGATAGGGGCGAATTGCCTAATTTTTTGGAAGAGACTAAGCAAATAAGGGATGGCTCTTGGAAAGTATCCAAGGTCCCAGAAATTCTTAAAGACCGACGAGTTGAAATCACTGGGCCAGTGGATAGAAAAATGATAATCAATGCGCTGAATTCCGGTGCCAAGGTTTATATGGCCGATTTTGAGGACT
>MDTD01107994.1_pt1 | contig 29572 bp, 31 predicted proteins | sample 811221 | NCBI WGS metagenome assembly MDTD01 (sample SAMN05326646, study PRJNA326480) | marine metagenome | isolation source: seawater | place: Pacific Ocean: South West | collected 2011 | reverse complement strand
CCCCGCCTCAGAAATAGGTAGCCAGTCGTCCTCGATCTGGTGCAGCGTGGCGATCACCGATCTTGTGCCACAGGTGACAAGGATTCTGGAACGTGATGTCAGGCCCTCGGCGCGGCAGACCGGACAGTCGGTGCGCATGAGGATGATGGCATCGTCCTGGGTGTGCCATTTCAGGCGCCGGGCCTTCAGGGGCTGGCCGCCGGGAACATGATCGCCGGGCACGATCAAGCGCCTCCTGCGAGATCGTAGGTATGATCTATGCGGACAACATCGCTGGGCCAGCCCAGGTCCTCCTGTATCCTGTCATGGAAATGGCTGGAGGCTTCCGGTTCCCCGTGAACGATAAATGTCCTGGCTGGCGGGGCCGCAAAGCCATCCAGCCATTTCATCAGTTCATCGGCATCGGCATGGGCTGACAAGGCGGGGAGGCTGGCGATTTCCGCTCTGATCTCAACTTCCTTGCCGAACATGCGAACTGACCTGGCACCTTCGAGGATCTTTGCGCCGCGCGTCCCGGCCGCCTGGTAGCCCGCGAACAGGATCGTGTTCTTCCGGTCCCCGCCAAAGGCTTCGACATGATGCAGGACCCGGCCGCCGGTCATCATGCCGCTCGCTGCGATCACCACCTTTGGCATGCGGTCGCTTGTGATCGCCTTGGAGGCTTCGACGTCACGCGCATAACTGGCAATGTTGCAGGTCTCCATGCACACATCGGGTGTAAATCTGTGATCATCGAGGTGGGCGCAAAGAAGCTCGGTCGCGTTGATGGCCATGGGGCTGTCGAGATAGATCGCGACGTTTGCAAAGCGTCCGGCCTTCTTCAGCATCCAGATATGATAGAGAAGCAGCTGGGCGCGTCCGACGGCAAAAGCCGGAATGACGACCGTCCCGCCGCGGCTGACGGTACGGCCGATGACCTCGCCAAGCTGCTCCATGGGGTCGGTCTTCGGGTGGGTCCGGTCCCCATAGGTGGACTCGATAACGACATAGTCGGCCTTGCGGACGGGTTCGGGATCGAACATGAACGGGTCATCATATCGTCCGAGGTCCCCGGAAAAGACAATCGTCTTCCCGCCCCATTTCACTTCCAGCGTGGAGGCGCCGAGAATATGGCCTGCGCGCCGCATGTAGACGCGGGCTCCGATGTCGAGCGCGATATCTGTATGGAACGCAACCGGCACCAATTGCGCGATTGCAGCTTCGGCATCCGCCACCGTGTAAAGCGGCTTTGCCGGCTCATGCTTTGTGTAGCGATAGCGGTTTGCGCGTTCGGCGTCCCGCTCGGATATATATGCGCTGTCGCGCAGAAGAATTTCGCAAAGGTCCTTCGTCGCCCCGGAACAGTAGATCGGGCCACGATAGCCTTCCCTGACCAGTTTTGGCAGATAGCCGCTATGGTCGATATGGGCGTGCGTCAGGACAATGGCGTCGATCGAGGACGGGTCGACGGGGAAGGGCGCCCAGTTGCGCTCCCGCAAGCCCTTGAATCCCTGGAACAGGCCGCAATCGATCAGCAGGCGCTGTCCGTCATGTTCGAGAAGGTGGCGCGAACCTGTAACGGTTCCCGCTCCCCCAAGGCTTGTCAGGGTCAGAGTCATTGCACGGTCTCCGTTCGGTGGATGGGCAAAACCTGTTTCAGCACGGACGGGTCGCCGGTACCTTCAATGGCGCGGCGCTCATCTTCCGTGAGCAGACCGGTCTGCCGGAGACCGGCGATCGTCATGGCCGCGTCGACCGCGTGGGCCCAGGTACAGCGATTGGCAAACAGCATTCCTGGTACATCCAGTGTACCGCCTCGTGAGATATATCCGAGCGCCCGCAGCCGGCCGGGGCCTTCGTCGATACGTCTGAGCAGGCCGGTCATGGGTTCCGGCCGGGTATGGGTCAGGAGTATGCGGGGCAGGCCGGCCGGGAACAGGGCGCGGACAATATGATCCGGTGCGGTGCTGGCCGTTTCGATCGGGTCCCGGCCGGAACGGAACCGACCGGGTTCAAGCACCAGGGTGACGCAGGAGGCCACGCCGCGCCCGGCCAGCCGGTCATGGGCCGCAAGCGCCTCGACCGCCTGGTAGGCGCCGATGGCGACGAACTGGACGCGTGCGGATTCGAGGTCTCCGGCAATCCGGATGGCGCCGGTCCTGAGCGCATCGGCAGCCTCTTCCTGGGTTAGGAGCTCGCCGACCTGTCGTTTGGGAATAACAAGACAGGCGATTTCGCCACGTCCGCGATAGACACTGTGGAGGGCTTCCGCGGCGCTGTTTGCGTCGACCGGAAAGATGACGCGCGCCGTATCGGACATCTCGCCGAGCAGGGCTTCGGGCAGGGTCGGATCCTGATGAGATTGCTCGTTCTTGGCGTTCTCCCAGGTGTGGGATGTCGCGATCAGGGGGACACTGATCCAGCCGGGGGGCTGGCCGAGTTCCTTCTGGCGGCGCGCAAAGATGATTTCCTGCCGCAGGGCGCCAAGCATTTTCATGGCGAAGGCTTCATAACTGACCGCCAGGTTCAGTCCGGCCTTGTTGCCGAGCACAGCCGAGATGACGGCTTCTTCGTTCAACGCGGTAATGATCGAGCCATTGATGTCTTCCGGCGTGCCGGGTTCGGGGACGTTGACCCGGTGTTTCAGCAGTTCCAGCGTGAGCGGCATGTGATTCGAGCGAAGCTCGTCGGGGTTCGCAACCCGGATGCGCAGGTGCGGATTGGCGCGCGCAATGCCGGCGAAACACCGGTCGATGCCGTCCATGGCGCAGGCCGGGGGCTCGCTTCCAGACCCTGCCGCCGCGTGTGGAGGAAGGTGCGGGCCCGGTACATTCCGAACGGCGCAGGCGTTCCGGCTTTCCAGCACTCGCCCTTGCGCCTTGTGGGTGCTCAGTGAACGGATTGCGTTATCCAGAACGTCATGTGGTGTGAAGAGTGCCCTTGCCCCTTCATTGAAGGCCGCTCGCGCTGCGGGGTCGGTATGGGGGTTGCCGGCGAGAGGGAGGTTATGGGCCCGGTTGGTCCCAGCGCCCGGGAAACCATAGCCCTTTACGCAAGGCGCAATTAGATAGGGGAGCCTTGCCGGATAGGGGCCATCGGCCTCTGCAAGTCCGGCCAGCCGTTTTTCGGCTTCAAGGATGCCCCAGGCATAGGAGAGGGGATCGTGACCATCCAGGATGATCGGGTCAAACCCGCCCAGTTCAAGATGGCGAACCAGCCAGTCGAGACCGCCTTCCTGGGAGATTTCCGTTCGTTGTTCGATCCGCCGTCCATTGAGGACCATCGCCGGAACGGCAAAGCCGCTGTCGGAGGCGCGCCACCATCTCGGCGCCCAGTCGGATCCGCGCTGTTCCTCGAATGCACCATCGCTCAGAAAGGCGACCAGACGTTCCCCCGGCAGCGGCATATGGATGTATTGCAGGCTAGCAAAGCCGAGGTATCCGCCTTCCGAGAGGCCGCCTGCCGTATTTGGATTCACATGGCTTCCAAGGGGAACGGCCGGCCTTCCGTCTGACGTCACGGCATAGCTGTAAAAATCGCGGACGAGCCGGGTCAGTCCGGCTTCGCTGCGGTCATACCGGCCGCGCTGCGAAGCGGATACATCACCCGTGAGTGTGTTGACAGCTTCGATCGCGGCCACGCAATGGCCCTGCCCAAGTGTCCAGGCGCGTGTGTGCCCGCTCAGGGCATTGGCGGCGAGATAGCCTGCAAAGGCGATCGCCATGTTCAGCGAGCCGCCGGTGTGGCCTTCGGGAGATGGCTTGAAATCCTTGGCAGAAAGGGGCTGTCCGGACAGATCGACCCGGCAGGCGTAAGTCATGTGCGCGACGAGCCACATCGCAGCATTCGCCAGCCGGTCGGTTGCTGCCAGAATGCCTTCTGCCTGCGGCTCGGACACTGCCAGTTCTCCTCGACGAGCCGAATGCAGAATGTCTTCAAGGCGCTGACGGGTCTCGCCCGTGTGGACGATCACGCCATATCCGTCCTGCCAATGTGCTGTCATGATTTGCCGGGCCCCGATTGCCTTGTGCGCATCACGCACCGATTACAATCGTAGATACGCCCTGCGCCCCTGGACCCCTCATACCACATGGCAAAAGGTTTTCAGGCTGAACCTCGCCTGTATCGGAAATGAGCAAGCGATGCCCAGGTAGCAGGTTCCGGGGTGGACAGCAGGCCGGTTCAGAAAAGCCGGACCTTGCGCTTCAGCAAGAAAACCAATGGTGGCAGGATGACCCATTGCAGGAGCGGGGCAAGGCCTGTGGCCAGGGGACCGACCGTCGGCATGGCGTCCCGATAGGCCCAGCTGCCGCGCAGGCTGACATTCAGCCACTCACTAAAAATGAGATAGGCAATCCCCAGAAGCGTCGCTGCCAGCGCAACGCGCCAGTAGTGCTGCGCGGGCCAGCGCCGCCCGCCGAAGGCAAGCCGAGCCAGGGCAAGCGTTGCTGATCCGATCAGCCCGTCCCCGATCGTGCAATGAAGGATCGCGAAAGTCTTTTCGGCCAACGAGGCTTCGGTCCAGAGGGTATAAAGCGGCAATTGCGCGATTTCCCAGACGAGATTGACGACAGTCAGGACGAGGACATAGGAGAGGGCAAATCGCAGTGGCCTGCGGGCCGGGTCGAGTTCTGTGATTTTTTTCCTTATTTGCGTCATGTCTCCCTCTCGCCAAGCGACGAAATTCCTGCAAACAGGCAATCTGGCGGTTCGGTACAGCCCGTGCAGTCAGCTGATTGCAAGGACGCTTGTCGATGCATACCAATTATTAGCAGTAGATTCATGAGGGGGTGTTGAAACTGCCGCGTACAGGGCAATACGTAATCCTCCCTAATCTTGCTATCTGAAAGGAGAGCGCCATGAACAAGGATCTCGACGCCCTCATCGCGGGGATCAAGGCCCTGCCGGCCGATCGCGACCTCAGCCATATCGAGCCCGAAGTCTGGGCCCGGGTCGATGCACGGGCCACGGGAACACAAAGGGGAGGCCTTTTCGGCGTTGCAACCAATGGCCAGGTTTCCGCCATGCCTGTGCTCTCCCGCAGCATTGCCGTTGCGCTTGCGGTCGGTCTCTTCGTCGGGGTGATCTCTGTTCCCAGAACTTCCGGACCGAACGAGCTTTCGGTGTTTTCGGTTGAGGCGTCGTACGGACCTTCCGGATTATTGCGCTAGGAAAGCTTATGCGGCTTGAACACTGGATCATCGTTGCCTTTGTTGCGCTGTGTGCAGGCATGACCGGCGTTTTTCTTGCCGGAAACTGGTCCCCGGCGCCGGAGGTCCAGCGGGCTTCAGGTCTACATGATCTGATCCACAAGGACCTCGAGCTCTCCGACGCACAGGAGCAGCGCCTTGAAGTCGTTGAACGCAAGTTCGCGGCGCGCAAGAAGGAGCTTGAAGCAAGGTTGCGAGCGGCCAATCTCGCGCTCGCCGACGCGATCGAGACCGACAAGGCGAATTCCCCCGCTGTCCAGGCGGCGATTGATGATTTTCACGAGGCCATGGGGGAGCTGCAGAAGCTCACCATCGAGCATGTGTTCGAGATGCGCGAGATACTGGATGAGGAGCAGGCTAAGGCGTTCGACAAGGAAATCGTTCGGGCACTGAAGGAGCAATAGACATAGTCGCGTGGCCCATAATGAGCGAACAGACGCGGAACTTGCCGTTGCGGCGGCGGGAGGCGAGGAGCGCGCCTTCACCGAGCTTATGCGCCGCTACAAGGAGCCGCTCTATCGCTACATTCACCGTGCCATGCGGGGGGATGAGGACGCCTATGATGTGCTCCAGGATGCATTTGCTGCCGCCTGGCGGTCAATTGACCGGTATGATCCGGCCCGGAAGTTTTCAACGTGGATCTACCATATCGCCCTCAACAAGGTGCGCGATCACGGAAGAAAGCGGGCGGTAAGAAGCTTCTTTTTCCAGGCGGCGCCGCTCGATGGTCCGGACCGTCCAGATATCGCAGACAGGGGCGTGGACGTCTCCGGCGATTTTGAAACTCATGATGAGCTAAGACGCGTATCGGCCATGATCGATGAGTTGCCGGAGAAGCTGAGGGTCGCGTTTACGCTACAGATTCTGCAGGACCTGGCGCAGAACGAGGTCGCAGACATTCTTGGTGTATCAGTCAAAACAGTCGAGACGCGCGTATATCGGGCGAGAAAAATCCTGCAGGCGCGGGTCCAGTCGATCGATCAATTATCGTGACCTCCTGGCGAGAATGCAGCCCCGGGCGTACGGCTCGATGCGAGATATACTCCGGTCGCAGCCAGTGCCGCGCCCAGCACGGTATTCACCCCGACGGTTTCACGAAAGAAGGCTGACCCTGTACTGACGCCGATGAGCGGTATCAAGAAGCTGAAGCTGGCCGCTTGGGAAACGTCCAGCGACTGCAGGACCTTTTGCCAGAGCCAGTAGGCGAGTGCAGTTCCGGGAAGTGCCAGAATGATCAGAGAGAGTGTGAAGCTTGCTGACCATGTGATGGCGAATGGATCGAGGCCGATAGCTGCAAGCAATGCCAGCGGCACGGCGCCAATCACGAATTGCAGTCCCATGGCCATGGATGCTTCGACGCGGGCTGACACGTTCTTGATGGCGATATTGCCAGCCGCCACGCCGCCCGTGGCTATTGCAACAAAACCGATGCCAAGCAAGGTCGAATCTCCTCCAGCGGCAAGGATTTTCGGGGCCGCGATAAGTGCGATGCCTGAAGCCCCAACAACAAGTCCCGCCCAATTGGCCGGGCTCAGGCGTTCCTGCAGAAGTATGAATGCGAGCAGGCCTGTTATCATGGGCTGCAGGCTTTCGATCACGGTCGCCAGACCCGGGGACACGAATTCAGAGGCGTGAAACATTCCGAAATAGCCCAGACTGGTCATGCAAATGCCCGCCAGGCAGATCCATCCCTATTCAGCAGCCCCTGATGGGAGCTGATGTTGGCGCACGCCGGCAATGGCAAGAAGAGTTCCGCCAGCCAGCAGGGCTCGCAGCGCCGCAAATGTCAGGTGAGGCGCATCAGGCAGACCCACTGCGATAAGCGGATAACAGGCGGCCCAGAGGATCATCACCAGGGCCGCAAGTGTGCGTGGGCCCGTCATGAACTTTCTTCTCCGGTCAGGAAATATACTTGCAGTCCGCGCGTCCTTAGGTCTGAGGGGCGCGCGCGCATGCCGCGTAATACGTCCCAGGAGCACACGTCCCTTTGCGCTCCTGAAGGATTGAAAAGGAGTTTACTCATGAAACCTGTCTGGATAGCGGCTGCGATGCTGGCTCTCTCGCCCGTGGCGCTCGCCCAGGGCGGCCATGATTCCCATGATCATGGCGACAAGCCCGCTGCCGAATCCGGCGCTGCCGGCAATATGTCCTGCATGGATGGTCATGAAGGCATGGCCAATTGCAATACGAGCATGGAGGGCCACATGATGGCGCCGGGTGGAGGTGACGCGCCCGATGGACTTGGCGATAAAGGCGGCATGATGCCCGGTCAGGACGGCATGATGATGGATCACGACGGCATGAAAATGGGTGGCGATGGCATGATGATGGACCATGATGCGATGAAGATGGACCAGATGAATGCCGGCGATTGCAATGCCAGGCATGAAGAGAAGGGACATGATCCAGCAGACTATTGTCCCAAGGCTGCAGATCAGGAATCCGCAGACGGTACTGAATAGACTCAGGCCAGCTGTTTGCGGTGCCGCTCCTGATTCCGACTTCGTCCCGACGAGGCACGGATCCGTTCATCGTTATTGGCGGCAGTGGTCCCACACATTTCCGCCAAGGTCCTGCAATGTACCCGTGTGTCCTTCCCCCCACGATCCCGGCGCATTGCAGGACCGTCCCTCCGGGCTCCGGCAGACTTCAGCCGAGATTGCAGGGGCGAGAGCCTGATCACCATGATTGGGACCCGCTTGCCAACAGGGAGTGCTCCGCATGATGGATGATGTTTCTTCTCACGACGACCGGCGGAATTTCATTTTTGTCGCGACCGGCGCCGTCGCGTTTGGCGGGGCCGCCATGGCGGCTTGGCCGCTCATTGACCAGATGAACCCTGCCGGGGATACGCGGGCGTCCAGCTCCCTGGACGTCGATATTTCGAAGATCAGGGTCGGTAGTGAGCTAAGGGTCCTGATCGGCGGCAAGCCATTTTTCATCCGGCACAGGACAGAGGTGGAAATCGCCGAAGCGCGTTCTGTCAATATCGCTCGGCTGCGCGACCCGGAGACGGACGATGATCGCCTGCGTCCGAAACAGGATGGAAACCTCAATCCCGCCATTCTGATAACTTCCGGCGTCTGCACGCATCTGGGGTGTGTACCGCTCGGCCCCAATCAGGGCAATGTGGGAACCTATGGCGGCTGGTATTGCCCCTGCCATGGATCAGAATACGATACGTCCGGCCGGATCCGGAAGGGGCCGGCGCCGCTCAATCTTCCTGTGCCAGACTATGTTTATCAAAACGACAATATTGTTACGATTTCGATTTAAAGGTCCGGTGCTGCGTAAGGCATTCCTGCCCCGAAAAAAACCCAGGATCGGCTCGCCCGAGCGATAATTTCCAGTAACGAATACAGGCCCACCGCGATCAGCGCTCATTCGTGCCTGGCACGCTCGATATCCTCCAGACGTCCCCAGCGCGGCCAGAAGCGGGGCGTAACGGCCGCATAGGCGCGGTACGCTTCACCGAACTCCGCTTCAGAATTCCGCTCTTCATTCAGTGCCAGGCGGACATACATAAACACAAGCACGGGAAACATGATCAGGGTCAGGACGGTTGGCCATTGCAGAAGGAAGCCGAACATGATCAGCACAAAACCGGCATATTGCGGGTGTCGCATGCGGGCATAGACGCCCGTCTGGGCGAGTGTCCCAGAACGCAGTGCGCCGTGCAGGACTGGCCATGCCGCAGACAGAACGCTGAACCCCAGAAATATGAGGCCGAGGCTCGCCCAGTGGAAGGGACCGAAGTGCGGGTTGTCTTTCCAGCCAAAAATCATTTCCCAGAAATGTCCTGAATCATGAGCGAACCAATTGATGTCCGGAAACCTCGATTCAAGCCAGGGCGCGAGGAAATATATCGACAACGGAAACCCGTACATTTCCGTAAACAGCGCGATAATGAACGCGCTGAATGCGCCGAAAGATGTCCAGTCCCTGGACCTGACCGGCTTGGCGAAACTGAACGCAAAGATAATGAAGACCAATGAGTTCAGTACGACGAGAAACCAGAGGCCGTATTCGGACTGTGCCATGGATGGGTTCATTTGCCGGGTCCTGTCTTGTCATCCAACCGGGAAGGGTGCTGATGATCGTCAGGGCGACCATGGACTGTTCCGTGTCCGCCATGGCCACCATGCATGAAAGTATGCATCACCCCGCAGAACAGTAAAAATCCCAGAAAGAATATCGCATTGGTAGGGATATGCGCGCGGTGCTCGTAGATCAGGAGGAAACCGATGAAGCCGGCCAATGCGATAACCGGCAACCAGAGACGCTTGCCCCCGGGACGATGGTCCTGACGAGGTTTGTTATCCTTTTGCATGGCGTTTCTCCTTTGCTGGCAGTTCGTTGCCACAGCTTGGCAAGGGGCGGGTTCGGCGCGATTTGGCCTGGAATAGATCGGTCATTTGCTTGCCGGATGCCGGTTCAGTTTGAGGAGCTGGGCATTGACGGCACAGATCACCGTGCTGGCGGACATGAACACCGCGCCGAGCGCCGGTGTCAGCACAACGCCCCATGGGAAGAAAAGACCTGCGGCCGCTGGGATGGCAAAGGTGTTGTATCCAGTCGCCCAGGCGAGGTTCTGCATCATTTTCCTGTAGGTTGCCCGTGCAAGTTCGATGATGGCGACGACGTCTGCAGGGCTTGAGCGAACAAGGATGATGTCGGCTGTCTCAATAGCAACGTCTGTTCCGGCCCCGATTGCAATGCCGACATTCGACTGTGCAAGGGCAGGGGCGTCATTGACCCCGTCACCTGTCATCGCCACGATCAGGCCACGCGACTGAACTTCCCGGACCTTCGCAGCTTTTTCTTCCGGCAGGACTTCGGCGATGACTTCGTCGAGCCCGAGCTCCTTGCCGACCCATTCAGCCACCTGCCGGTTGTCACCGGTCAGCATGATGCATCTGATGCCAATCTCCCGAAGGTGCCGGATGGCACCGGGGGACTCTTCGCGAATGATGTCGGCCAGTGCGATCGCCCCCGCAAGATCATCGTCAATCAGGACAAAGACGACGGTCTTTCCCTGACGGCTCAGCTCCTCGAAGCGGGGATCTTCCATGCCGATGCCATGATCGCGTAAATAGCCCGGACTTACGACTTTCACATCGCGTCCCTCGACGAGGCCGGAAGCTCCCTTGCCGGGAATCGCGCGGAATTTTTCAACTGGCCAGGACTGTTTTGAGTCACGGACAATTCCTTGCGCGATCGGGTGTTCGGAATGCGCTTCGATCGAGGCTGCATAGGCCACGACATCCGCTCCGGAAATGGAATTGTCGAAGATGAGCGTGTCGGTAATTCCGAATTCTCCCCGGGTAAGTGTGCCAGTCTTGTCGAATATGATGGCGTCGATGTTCCGTGCTTCCTCGAATGCCGTCCGGTCACGGATCAGCAACCCATTGCTGGCCGCTATTGCGGTCGAGCGCGCCACGACAAGCGGTACTGCGAGCCCGAGCGCATGTGGGCAGGCAATCACCATGACCGTGACAGTACGCGCCATGGCGAACCCAAACCCCTGTCCAGTGAAAAATGTCCAGAAAAGGAATGTCGATACGCCTCCGCCGAGCGCTATGAAGGTGAGCCATTTTGCTGCCGAGTTGGCGAGATCCTGCGTACGGGACTTGCTGGCCTGGGCTTCCTTGACGAGCTTGATCACGCTTGAAAGGAATGTCTCATCTCCGGTCTTGTCGACCCGGATCGTGAGCGACCCTTCGCCATTGATGGAGCCGCCGATCACCTGAGCATCTATGCTCTTGAATATGGGTTTCGATTCGCCCGTCAGCATGGATTCGTTCAGCGAGGATTCTCCGCGAACGATGATGCCGTCGGCTGGAACCTTTTCGCCGGGCTTGATCAGGAGCTGTTCGCCGCCACGGAGTGTCGAAACGGACACGTCCGTGACGGAGCCGTCTTCGGCCAGAAGGTGCGCTTCGTCCGGCATCAGGCTCGCAAGCTTCTCCAGGGAGCGCCCGGCACCGAGAACCGATTTCATTTCGATCCAGTGGCCGAGCAGCATGACCGCAATCAGCGTGGCGAGTTCCCAGAAAAAGGTCTCGTCACTGCCAATTGCGACCATGCCGACGGAATAGGCATAAGCCGTGATGATGGCGACCGAAATAAGTGTCATCATTCCGATCCCTCGCCCGGTAATCTCTTGCCAGAACCCTTTCAGGAAGGGCCAGCCGCCAACGAAGAAGACAAGGCTTGAGAGCGCGGCAAGCACAACCCGGTCGCCGGAAAAGCGCAAACTGTCCTGTAGGCCGAGCCAGTTCTGAATCATCGGTGCCAGCGCCAGGATCGGTACCGTTGCGATCAGGACGAACCAGAATCGGCGGCGATAGTCCGCAATCATGCCTTCATGATTATGTCCTTCATGTTCGCGGGCATGATGGTTGTGCGGATTGACCGGTTCGGTAGACGGGGCGGCCTGATGGGTATGGGCTGAATGATCCATGGTTATTACAATTGCTCAGTGGTTGGGTGGGCTTGGCATGACCGGGCGGCGGTCGTGCCACTCGGTCTGCCGCGTGTAGGCATTTCAGGATACATGTCTGTACTCTTCCCTCGGCGCATTCTCACCGGTCATCCGCAGAGGGGACCGGATTGCTATTCAACGATACGCGCCTGCGATGATTGGCCCTCAAAAACCGATTCTTCCAGCACGCGGACGATCGACAGGGACGGGGGCTGCTTAGCCGGCCGTGCCGACGGGACCATCCTTGTGTGCCAGGCTGCCGGAACCGGGACAGGCACACTGGAAGTAACCATGTTCGAGGCAGGTATCGCAGGTCTGTTCAAGACGCTCGCGCATTGCACGTCGTGCCCTGTGTAGCTTCACCCGAAGCGCAACTCCGTTCAGGCCGAGATCCTCTGCGATGGTGGATCTCTCTTCTCCGATGAGGTCAGCCCGCCAGATGAGGTCTGCATAGCTGGAACTGAGCGTCGGAAGCATCTTGTACAGGCAGGCGCAAATGACAAAATCCAGTTCCTCGTCACCGACCAGCAGGTTTGCGTCGGCGGCATAGTTGGCCAGCAAGTCGCTGGTACGCTTCCTGTTGCGAAAGTGATCTGCGATTGTCGAGCGCAGAACTTGCGCGAGCCAGCCCCGCAAGCGGTCTTCGTCCTTCAGGTCCTCGAAGCGCGCCAGGGCCTTTACATAGAACTCCTGCAACACGTCCTTGGCATCAGCGTCATTGCCGATCTTTCGCCTCAGGAAACGGAACAGGTCCTGATGCGACTCGGTCAGCGCGGCTTCAATGGCCTGCCTGCGCTGCCTGGACGGTCCTTTGTCAGGCGTCATCGTCGGGTTCCTTTCGGGTCAGCTGACCGGCACCTTTAATATCTATACGCAGCAGAAAGGTGCATCCCTCATGGGGTGTAAGAGGCGCCCGGGACTGTAACGGTTCAGGGGTGGAGCCGTCTTCTCCGTATCTAGCATTGGGTTAGGCTCCGTGAATTGCGGAACCGGACCCCCGACGGAGGTCTGTTATGGGAATCGAGAGCGCGATCGTCAGAAACCGGCTGGAACAGGTCATCCGAAAGGGGCGCCTTGAGATCACATTTCCGGAAGGGAAGACCGCGAAATTCGGATCCTACCGCGACCGACCGGTCCGGATCACAATTCGGTCCAATGCCTGGCTTCGCCGGATCCTTCTCGATCCGGAACTGCAGATCGGCGAGGCTTTTATGGCGGGCGGTCTGAGCATCGAATTCGGCGATCTGTACAGTCTGCTTAATCTGTTCTGGATGAATTTTCGGGCGGACGGGAATCCCGCCGCGAGATTGCCGGCCTTTTTCAGGAAGAGCGCCCGGTTGATTGCGCAATTCAACCCACAAGAACGGTCGGCGCGTAACGTTGCTCATCATTATGACATCGGGAATGATCTCTACAGGCTCTTTCTGGACGACGACATGCAGTATTCCTGCGCCTATTTTCCGGAGTCAGGGGCTTCTCTGGAGCAAGCCCAGCAATTCAAGAAGGAACATATCGCGCGCAAGCTTTGCCTTGCGCCCGGCGACAGGGTTTTGGACATCGGTTGCGGTTGGGGCGGCCTGGCGCTGCACCTTTGCCAGGCTGATGGCGTCAGCGTGCACGGCTTGACGCTTTCCTGCGAGCAATACGATCTGGCTTGCAAGCGCGCCGAGCAACTGGGTCTTGGCGATCGGGTTACGTTCCAGATACAGGATTATCGTTCCCTGACGGGTGAATACGACAAGATCGTATCGGTGGGCATGTTCGAGCATGTCGGTGTGCCCCACTACCAGGAATATTTCGACCAGATTTCTGCGCGGCTCAGCCCGGATGGTATTGCGCTTGTCCATACAATTGGGCGAAGCGGCGGACCGGGCGCGACAAATCCCTGGATTGCAAGACATATTTTTCCAGGCGGGTACATCCCGGCGCTGTCGGAAGTTCTTCCGGCAATCGAGAAAGCGGGGCTGATGTTGCTCGATGTAGAAGTCCTGCGTCTTCACTATGCTGAAACACTCAGAGCCTGGCGTGAGCGGTTCCTGATCCGGGCCGCCGAAGCGGAGGCCCTGCACGATGCCCGCTTTGTCCGGATGTGGGAATTTTACCTGGTATGCAGTGAGCTATCGTTTCGGCACGGGGTCCACAATGTATTTCAGCTTCAGCTTAGCAAACAGCAGGAAGCGGTTCCGCTGACCCGGGATTACCTTTATCGGGCAGATCCGATATCTGTCTCAACGCCCCGGGCCTCCTGCGCGAATGAGGAAAGACAGTACTAGTATGTCCGATGATGAGCAAAATACGAATGGTATATCGAAAAAGGCCTACAAGCATGATCTCCGTGCGCTGCAGATAGAGCTGGTGAAGATTCAGAGGCGGGCGATCCGGCACGGGCATCGGATCCTCATTCTCATTGAGGGTCGCGATGCGGCTGGCAAGGATGGTGTCATCAGGCGGATTTCAGAGCACCTCAGTCCCCGGGATACGCAGGTCGTCGCACTCGGAAAGCCATCTGACCGCGATACGCGGAGCTGGTATTTCCAGCGATATGTGCCACACCTGCCTGCGGATGGAGAGATCGCTCTGTTCAATCGCTCCTGGTACAACAGAGCGGGAGTGGAACGCGTGATGAAATTTGCACGAAAGGCTGAAGTGGCTGCATTTCTGGAAAATGTCGGCTCCTTTGAGCACATGCTTGTGCACGATGGAATGCAAATCCTCAAATACTATCTCGACATCAGCCGGACCGAGCAGGAGACCCGACTGAACGATCGGGACCGTGACCCGCTGAAGCAATGGAAGAAGAGCCCAATCGACGCCGTGGCCCTGCAGAAATGGGATGAGTATACAATGGCCCGCGATGTAATGCTCCTGAAGACCGACTTCGAGCATGCGCCATGGCATGTTGTGCGAACGGATGACAAGCGCAAAGCGAGGCTGAATGTCCTTGGTCATATCATCCGATCGATAGACTGTCCGGAGACCGACAAAAGCATCGCTGCGGTCGATCCAGACGTGGTGATCGACAATCCCGGTCAGCAACTCGACCGCCTGGCCCGATAGCACACCTCCACCGGATCAGGTTATGATCCGCCATGCGATCAGAAGGATCAGGCTGGCCAGTATGAACCAGCTGCTCCAGTAGATTCCAGTAATCGACAAGGGGCTCGGTTTGTTCCGGCGGGCCACCCTTGCCAGTGCGATGATGGTCATGGTCAAACCCGACAAGACGATCAGATATGAAATGTCCTTGAGGAAGATTACCACGCCCGCGCCGAGCCCGAACGCGGTGATTGCGGCGAGGATCCCGAGGAAGGCTGGGGGGCGCTTACCGCGATACGCCGCCATGGGATCCGATTGTTTGTGTGTGCGATCTGGTTGCGTGTTCATCTGGTTCCTTGGTCTCCATTGAGGGAGCAGTGGGCCGGGAAGACGTTTTGCTCAGACACCCCTTGGGAAAGACGGGAAATTTATCCGGACGTTACACCAGCGATTCCCGAGCGCGCTGACCAGTACTGCCGCGCTCATCAACCTGAAGCAAAATCAGCCTGCCTGAGAGCGCGATCTTCTTCGGTCTAACCAACAGGTCCGACGTGTCGTGCTTTGGATAGAAAGTCGGGTGACTGCGGCAGACCCTCTTCTTGGCAGGGGGCATCCTTCACCGCCAGAATGGCCCAACACGAGCGGTGAGGGCTGCAGTGGGCTCGTTTTTGCAATTAATTCGCACTTGCATTCTCAATCGGTCCCGAATAAACAGCCCCGACCTGATTGGAAAATATGCGGAGCGAGGGCAGCGTGAGCCGTTACAAGAACAGTTTCCTGATGGCATCGGTGGCGGTGCTGGCACTTTCAGCCGGGGCAGAGGCGCCGGACGCGGCAGAAGGGGATGACCGGTACCGGCTGTTGTCGACCGTTGTGGTGACGGGCTCGTCCGAAGCCGCGCTGGACGTGGCGGGCTCGGTGTCGTTCCTGACGGATGCGGACCTGTCGGTGCAGGCGCAGAGCGACGTGCTGCGCATCCTGCGCGCCGTGCCGGGCGTGAACATCCAGGAAGAGGATGGCTATGGCCTGCGCCCGAATATCGGCCTGCGCGGGTCCGGCTCCGACCGCTCCTCGCGCGTTGCGCTGATGGAAGACGGCGTGCCGATCTCGCCGGCGCCCTATGCCTCGCCGTCTGCCTATTACTTCCCGACGATTGCCCGGATGAGCGCCATCGAGGTGACCAAGGGCCCGGCGGCGATCCTCTACGGCCCGCGCACCACGGGCGGGGCGATCAACATGTTCTCCACCCCTGTGCCGGACTCGCAGCAGGGCTATGGCCAGGTCATGTTCGGCACCAATGACCGCCAGCGCGCGCACCTGTGGCTGGGCGGCAAGGCGGACGCTGCGGCGGGCTGGCAGCTGGGCGGCCTGGTGGAAGTGTTCACCGACGAGACGGACGGCTTCAAGCGGCTGGACAATGGCGGCCCGACCGGCTTCGACGCCGATGACCTCGTGGTGAAGCTCGGCGCCTACAAGGCCGAAGGCGCCATGCCGCAGAGCGTGGAGCTGAAATACCAGACGCGGGAAGAGACCTCGAACGAGACCTATCTCGGCCTGACGCTGGACGATTTCCAGGCAGACCCGTACCGCCGCTACGATGCGAGCACGGACGATAAGTTCCGCGGCGAGAACGAGCTGTTCCAGCTGACCCACCGGATCGACCTGTCGCCGGATCTCAGCCTGACGACGATTGCCTATCATCACGATTTCGCCCGCAACTGGTACAAGCTGCAGGGCATCAATGCGGTCGGCACCGGGGCGAGCGGGGATACGTCGATTTCCAGCGTGCTGGCAGATCCGGTCACCTATGCCGCCGAATACGATCTGGCGGTGGGCACTATCAGCCTCAACGATTCCATCGTCTACCGTGCCAACCGGCGCGCTTATTACAGTGAGGGGGTCCAGTCGGTCCTCAACTGGAAGACGGCCTTTGCCGGTGTGGATCATGAGCTGACCTTCGGCGCCCGCGTGCACCAGGATGAGGAAGACCGCTTCCAGGAGGAAGATGCCTATCGCCTCCAGGGCGGGCAGCTTGTGCTGACGACCGCCGGGGCGGCTGGCAGCCAGGCGAACCGTGTGTCATCCGGCGAAGCGCTGGCGCTGTTCGTGCAGGACAAGTTCACCATCGGGCGGTTGTCGGTGACAGGCGGGGCCCGGTTCGAGGATTACGAGCTGACACGGGAAGACTATGCCACCAGCGATCCGACTCGTGCCGCAGGGCCGGACCGGGTGAGGACGCTTTCCGACACCGTTGTCGTGCCCGGCCTCAGCGCGCTCTACGAGATCAGCGAAACGACGACACTGCTGGCCGGTGTGCATCGCGGCTTCGCCATCGCCAGCCCCGGTACGACGAATGCGGATGTCGAGGAAAGCGTGAACTGGGAGTTCGGTGGGCGCTATTCACGCGGCGCGTTTGAACTGGAAGCCATCGCTTATTTCAACGACTATTCAAACCTGCTCGGCACCTGCACGGCTTCGTCCGGCGGTGGGTGTGCGGTTGGCGACCAGTTCAATGGCGGCGAAGTCGATGTGCAGGGGCTCGAAGTCACGGCCGGATGGGACGCCGCGGCCATTCTGGATACGGACATCTCCATTCCGCTGAGCGTCGTCTACACGTTGACGGATGCAGAATTCCAGACAAGCTTTGAAAGCGACTACGAGCCCTGGGGCGATGTCGTCGCTGGAGATGAACTGCCTTACATCGCCGATCAGCAGCTGACACTCAGCGCCGGTCTCGAAGCAGACCGCTGGGGCGCGAGCCTGTCGGGCAATTATGTGTCCGATGCGCGGGCGCGTGCAGGGCAGGGCGGTGTTCCGGCGCGGGAACTGATCGAAGCGCGCTGGGTGGCCGACATGGCCGTCTGGGTGGACCTGACTGACCGTATCCGCGTGCGGGCCAAGGCCGAGAACCTGTTCGACGAAGTGTATGTCGCTTCGATCGATCCGGCAGGCCTCAGACCCGGCAAGCCGTTTGAGTTCCTGATGGGGGTGGAAGTGTCGTTCTGAGGCACTTTCAAAGCAAACTCATACCGAATGTGGGCCAAGTGTGACACGCATCGCGCGGTGGTGTTGAATCCTTACTCCGGAGTCACTCGGTGGCGCGGCTGATTGTCTTGTACGCGCATTGATGCAGAATCAGACTGATCGTCGCTCTGACACGACCACCGGATCGAACGGCCTTGTTGATATAGTCATCGCCACCCGCTGTCAGGACTGGTTGGCCGTTTCTCCCGCAAAGGACCGAATTTCGGGATCAGGGCGGCCGCGACCATGCGGCACCAGGCTGAACGAATTTGATCGGGACCGCCAAGCTTCTGGTTCCTCATCCGGTATCCACAATCGTTTCGCCTGCTCCGGGAGCCGGTTTCTCGAGCAGCGCGCGTCGCCAGACCAGTTCATTTGTCATTCTCTCAATCATCCGGTCATAGGAACCAATCGTCCGGCCCGGGCCGAGGGCAGTTGTAAAATCATGCCTGGCGGAGCTGGTCATGGGAGAACCAGACAGGTTCAGCCGACCCGCTAAACAAACGACTCTCACGCAGGGTCATAGAGCCGGTCGAAACCAGGAATCATATTCTGAGGGGACCTGCGGCAAGCGCCGTATTCTGTTTCAGGAACCCTTTACAAAAGACTGTTCGCCTTCCGGATATAAAAACAAAGAGATTCAATTGGACCCGAGGAGAGATGATATTTCAAGTGGATCCGGGGGTTGGATGCCGAGCTCCGCAAATTGTACCGTGAATCGCGGTTGGGACGGCATCGCCACGTGGATTGCGGACTGATGATACAATTCCGGTCATTTGCAGCGCCAGCTTCCGAACGGACGCGTCAATTCCGCCATTTAATGATCTATGCGGCCCTTGGGGGGATCATTGGCGTACTGATTCTGCACCCGGTCAATTCTATCGTGGTCTGGATGGAGTATGGTTCCCTGTTTTCGGGAGAATTTTCGGGTTTCGGCCAGTTTGCCTGGGAACGCGTCAGCGGCGCGCCCTTCTTTCACCTCATGGCGATGAATGCCATTTTTTCTGTCCTGGGCGCTGTAATCGGAGTGGTATTTTCGATGCTTACCCTGACTCTTTCTCGGCAGGCGCGTACTGCCGAAGCCTTGCTGGAGGACCTTCAAATGGCTTTGCCCGCTGTGATTGCCGGAGGCGAAAATGAACGGACGGAATTCAAGTCGACATTGCGATGGGACATAAAGGAATCTCGAACCAACAGAAGCCTTGAACAGGTGATTGCAAAAACCATCGCTGGATTCATGAATCATCAAGGCGGCCGCTTACTGATCGGCGTTGCGGATGACGGCCAACTTCTCGGGATCAATCCGGATCTGAAAACGCTTCGGAGCCCGACGACAGACGATTTCGAGCGCGCGCTGATTGGGGTCGTCAAAACCTATCTGGGCAGCGCTGTCTGTCCCCTGGTGCGCAGCAGGTTTCTGACAGTCGACGGAAAGACGATCTGCTGGGTGCTAGTGGAACGCTCGGACGCCCCGGTCTTTCTCGTCATGTCGGATACATCCAAGTATTTCGTCCGCCTGGGTAACTCCACGCGGGAACTTAACGCCGCCGAGGCGCACGATCACATATCGCGGCGAAATCATTAAGCATGCGGCAGTCGCTCGGTCTTTCCGAATGAGAGTCCGATTGCCACAAATCATCACATAAATTGCAGGAAGGTGTCACCAGCCAGCAGCGTTCCAAAATCCGCTGGAATCGCTACCCCAATTCGTGCTGGCACCAGACGCAGGCACAGTCCTTATGATCGCAACTTGGATCGTTCAGGGCTTTGCCAAGCCGCCATCTCGCGACTGGATAGGCAAGCTGCGTCAAAATGGAAGGCCTATAGAGCGATCTGAGTTTGTGGCCCGCATCTGCTTTGCTAAGCTGGCGCAATGCGCTGCGCCGCACACTGTCATTCGAAAGTTCATAGAGAAAACGGTTGGCAATTCCCGTTCGCAGAACCGGCAAAAGGCTTCGGCGCCAGAGCGCTTCATAGGAGTTGCCGGTGAGAATACTTTGTGCGGCCAGCTGTCCTGATCGAAAGGCATACCCCATTCCAAATCCCGCCAGCGCGTCCTGGAATCCGGCCTGCTCGCCAATGACGGGACGTCTCCCCTGCATTGCGGTGTGAGGAACCCTGATATTGCCGAAACCGCCAAATGGACGAGCGTCGCGCATTTCGAGGCCGGTGGTTTTCGAAAAGAATTCTACCGTTCGTGCGACAAGTTCGGCTTGCCGTTTGAATCCGGTAAACATGCAACTGGCGAGGGTGCCGCAACCCTGATGTATCAGAAGATAGGCGTAACCACCGGGCGCGAGCGAATTGTCGAGCGCAAGGAAATTCCCGTCAGGACTCTCGGTTTCGAACACATATCCGGCAGCGATGACGTCGGCGCGTCTCGGACCAATCGCGAGGACATCCTGGCCGCCACCATCTGTCACCCGGTCGCCAAATCGTACATCCACTCCTGCCGTACGGGCTTGTTGTAAAAGGCCATGGTCAAGACACCCTACCTCCCCCCCCCGCCGCACCAGATAGTAAAGCGGGCGGGCACTGCGGATGGGATAGGCCGTGCTGCGGGAATCAAAAACTACGCCGTCATGAACCGCCTGGGCACTGAAATTTCGCTGAATGCCCGCCTGTTCGAACCATCTGAACACATCTTCGCCGTGACTCCAGTTTTCAAGCCCCTGGAAATCCCCGCAAAAGCGATGGCCGACAGAATTGTGCCATTCCCGAACAATAACCCGTCGGCCTGCCCGGGCGAGGACAATCGCACATGTCAGACCCGCAATACCGGCTCCGGCAATAATAACGGGATTTTCTTCCAAGTCCGGATTCTCGACTACGATAAGGGATGGAGTGCGGGAGGCCAGGGTCGCGAGCCGTCACCCTTGAACATCATCCAGACCAGGTAGGCTGACATGATGGCACCTCCGAAGCAGAATACGGACACATAGGCGTATGAAAAGAAGCTGTAGGTCGTCACAAGGACACCGAGCGCCAGCAGTCCGAAGATACGCACACCGCGAATGGAAGAGATCAGCAGCGGCAGGATGACAACTGAAATGTAGACCCCATAAGTAAATTCCCGGCGGCCCACAAAGTCCAGAAGTTCGGTGCCTTCATATATGATCACATGGGGCAGGAAGCGTGTGTGGAGCCAGCCGTCATGTGCGAAGTAAGGCACATACTGCAATGCCCCGAGCATCGCGCCCACAATGACAAAGGAGAGGAAGAAAGGTTTGCGGCGAGCCGGCTCCAGCGTAAAGGTCGAGACGGGAATCCAGACGGGCCAGGCCAGCCAGGAAAAGAACATGTAGAATAACGAGGCGGTCAGGATCAGATCCGTGTACTGATGTTCACCTGCGACCCACACAATGCCTTCTGCAAATTGCTGAACGCCGAACAACAGTGGCAAGGTTGCCAGCGGCAGATAATGGCGGTCGCTACGCCAGGCTTGGCGCATGCTGACAAGGCCAGCGGGAATGAGTCCCGCCGCGGCGACAAAGCTGACTTCTGCTGAAAGGCACATTCATAGGTCTCCCTCTCGACTTCTCAGGGCGGTCACCCGCTACGGTGTTGGAAATGACAGGTGCCGGAAGACTGAGGAACAAAACCCGTCAGAGCCGTTCGCCGGGCTTGCTGCGCTCCGGACTGGGCCGTGAAGCAGGGTTCGACGCATCCCGCGACCTGCCGCGATCCCGGAAGTTGTACTTTTCGAACTGGCTGCAATCATACCGGTGGATCTTCCAGGGGAAACCAGGCCCTGACGATGTTGTGCCAGTCCAAGGATCAGTTCCGCCCCGATCTGCCTGCTCATTTGGAGCCCTCCTTGTCCTGACCGCTCATGAACAGGAAGAGGTAGGCTGCTGAACAGCTGATCAGCAGAAAGCCGTTCAACGCTTCGACGCCGGCTATCAGGCGAAGGTGGCCGCTTGGAACGATGTCACCAAGGCCGAGCGAGGTATAGCTGACAAGAGAAAAGTAGAATACATCCATGGCGCTCAGGGAAGCGGACTCGCCGAAACTGCCAACGTGCAGTGCCTGCCCGATTCCGTAGGTGGCTGCATAGAGCGCGACAACCGCAAGGTGGGCTATGCCCGAGATGCATAGCATGAGCACGAGCCTGCTGCCGCGATGACGCGCAATGCGATCAACATGGTGGATCGAACGAGACACGATCCCATAATGCAGTGTGCCGGACAGAACAAAGGTCGCCAGGGTGAGGAAGACTGCCAGCGTCATGGAGCGCGCGCGCCGTGGTAGCGGGCATGTTCACTGCACATGCGATCCCGCATCATCTGGCGTCTCCTTGTTGCGAACCTTGCCGAGATAAAATGCCTCAAAGGCGAAAATTGCCGCCATGGATCCGATCGCAATGACGACGATTGCAGGGTCGGCCATGGCCTTGATAAATATGAAGGCACCGAGCGCCGTCATGTCGAACAGGATTGCTGCAACAAGAGTCCATGCCCGGGCGCCAATACTTTTGCGCAGATGCCGCAGCACGCCAAAATGGATAATGATGTCCATGACGAGATAATAGATTGCCCCAAGCGATGCGATCCGGCCAAGATCAAAAAAGGCCGCAAGGGTGGCCGCCACAACTACGGTGTAGACAAGCATGTGCTTTTGAATGTTGCCCGGCATGCCGAAATGCCTGTGAGGGATCAGCTTCATATCGGTCAACATCGCGAGCATGCGGGAAACAGCGAATACGCTGGCAAGCAGACCCGATGCGGTCGCGATAATCGCGATAATCACGGTGAAACCCACCCCGAGATCACCGAAGGCGGGGCGCGAGGCTTCGGCGAGCGAGAAGTCCTTTGCCGCGACAATCTCTTCCAGCGTCAGCGATGAACCGACAGCGAATGCAACGGACATGTAGACGACAAGGCAGATCGTCAGAGACCACATGATTGCGTGCCCCACATTCTTGCCAGGATTTCTGACCTCCGCGCCGCTGTTGGTGATGGTCGTGAAACCTTTGAAAGCAAGGACGGCGAGAGCGACACCGGCAAGAAACCCAGCTGGACTGGTTACGTTCTCCGCAGCAGTGCTTGCCGCTTCGAACGAAAAGCCCGATGCCCAGAGCGTGGCCCCGGAAAAAAACAGTATACCACCAATCTTCAAGACTGCAGCGACCTTGGAAACGCTGCCGATAACCTGGTTTCCGGCAATGTTGACGAGGAATGCGAGAACTATGAGCCCAACGGCAAGGACCGGGATGAGCGTGTCCTTTTGTGCGACATCGAACAATTGCAGCGAATAGGCGCCAAAGGTTCGAGCGACCAGGCTTTCATTGATGATCATGGACATCGTCATGAGAAGAGCGCTGGCGGCGGCGATGGTTGTGGGACCATACGCCTTTTGCAGAATCATGGCGATTCCGCCGGACGAGGGGTATTTGTCCGACATCTTGATATATGTATACGCGCTGAATCCGCTGATAATGGCCGCAAGGAGAAATGCCAGCGGAAAGGCCGGACCGGAAAACTGCGCGACCTGTCCTGTCAGGGCAAATATGCCGGCACCGATCATGACCCCGGTGCCCATGGCAACGGTCCCGGCCAGACTTAGCGATCCTTTTTCATAGGTCTCCGGTGTCATTTCTGATCGGTCTCGCTGGTCGGGAAATGTCCGACATAGCTTGCATAAACGCGGGTTGGTCCGTCTCCGAACAGGATCACCTCATAAGCATCCGACGGACCCTGTGTTTCCATGCCGGGAGAGCCGAGAGGCATACCGGGAACCGAAAGGCCTGCAGCGACAGGACGTTCCGAAATCAGGCGCCTTATGTCAGCCGCCGGCACGTGTCCTTCCACCGCGTATCCGGCAAATTCAGCGGTATGGCAGGAAGCCAGTTGGTCTGGCACGTCCAGCGCGTCTCGAATTGTAGCGAGGTCTTCCCGCTCTATCACACGAACCTCAAGCCCGTCCCGCCGGAGGTGCTTGATCCAGGCTGTACAGCAGCCGCACCAGGGTGTCTTGTAGACTGTTACTGTTTCAGCCCTGGCGGTACCGGAGCTGGCTGTTAACCAGGCAAGTCCTGAGATCAGGACGAGTGATGCGGTGCCCAACGCACCGATTATCCATTTTAACATGACGATATCCTTTCGTCCCCGCTCTTTCACGAATGTTGTCCGCGACATGGGTACCGGCGCCAGCCTGAGTCCGGACAGTGCAAAGACTAACGCGCAAAGGCCGGCTCGCTCTGAACCTGGAATACTCCGCGTTGCGTATCATGGCATCGGTGGTCTGGAAAACCGAGACGCAGGGGCGCTGTCACGATGGGCTTTCCAATCCATCGACGATGTATAAAGTGGGTGCGCCTCTAATTTGCGTTGCCTTCAGGCCGCATTCGTACCGGAACGGCTGAAAAACCTGTAGAGCGGCACAAACACCAGCGCGATATACCAACCATAGAGATAGGACTCAATCAGCCCAAGGAAGAAACTCGGCACGGAGATGAAAGTGAACCCGGGCAACAGCGATTCCCAAGCCTTGTGCATGTGCAGACTGGCAGGCGTGACGAGTCCCCAGGCAATACAGAGGGTAAATGTCAGAGCAAGAAATACGGACAGGGCGTGGCCCAGGGGCAAGATCTTCATGGCAGTCTCCTTTTCCTTCTTCGGACGCCCGATGCGTCACCTTTTGTGGGGCAGACCTGTCCCGATACTCCAAAGGGAAATGTTCAGGATCGGTCCTTGCAGTTTCGGGGAGTCTCATTACCCCGGTTTTGGGAAAGATATAGGGCCGACATTCCTGCGCCGGCGTGAGGGCGAATTTCCGCCAGTAAGCAATATATCCCCGCCCGGGAAAGGCCCGGCCGGTTGCAATGCGTTGACCTCCATTCAGTTTGCATGGCTGTCTGCCAGAGGGCTGGAGGACCAGTGAATGTGGGTAATTTTCCAGCCATCATCCTCCCGCTTGAGAACCATGGTTTCCATGGACCGGAGGCGGATGGCCTCCCCCTTGTAGGCGCCGTTCATCTCCGATTGCGAAATGACGGTTGCCATGTTGCCTTCCTGGAAGACTTTTCTGTCCTGCAATTGAACATTCACCGCGGTCAGAAACGCCATATCCGATTTCATATGATGGCTGGCATACTCGGCAAAAGACTGCTCGGCCTGTCCGTTCTCGGCGATGATTGCATCTGGTGCCATCATACCGCGCAGGTCCGCTTCGTCGCCCGACCGCAAGGTTGCGGAGAACGCATCAACCATGTGTTCCGGCGTTCCGGCTTGCGCCGGCATGAGCACCGTCCCGGTATCTGCGTCATGATGTTCGTCTTCGTGCCCATCTTCCATCCCGTCAACTGAGTGTTCATGACCGGACGCCGCCTCCATTTCATCATGACCGGAACCGGCTACTGCCTCGTCTGTCTTGCCGCCATGATTATGATCGTGGCCCTGGCCAGTGACCTGGGGCAGGCTACTTACGCCGAGTCCATAACCATAAACGATCTTTCCGCCCCACCAGGCTGTTGCAGTCAGTGCGAGCGCTGCTGCGGAAAGCGCGCCCACAAATAGCACCGATGGAGATTTTGCGCGGGTTCGCCAGCGCCACGCTGCCAGGAGCAGGATGGCTGTGCCCGATGGGACCGCCCAGTTGCGATGCGTTGTCATAGCGAGATGCGACGGCTCATCATGATCGACCGAATAATAAGCCTGAAAGCCTGCGGCGATGGTCACCAGAATTGAGGCGGCTGCGAAAGCCAGCAACCAGTCCGCTGCGGGCCGCAGTGTTTGTGTCCAGCGGCCGGAGGGGGATACGAGGCACAAGAGATAGGACGCCACGGCGGTCACACTCAGAGCGTAGGCAAAATGGACCAGGATCGGGTGTATATTCGGTTCAATGAGGCTGTCCAAGAAGTGCTCCTGTTTTGTTGCCGGATCATCAAGGCTTTCGGCATGTCGCCGGCAACCCATTCAGTCTGGCAGGTGATACGCGCCGGATGCCTATGCCCCTCGAATCCGGCTCACCCTGCATCCTCAACGTCGCGTCTGCGCTTTTCGAATTCTTCTTTGTCGATTTCGCCGCGGGCGTAACGCCGTTTGAGAATATCGAGCGGCGGTTCCGGTTCAGGCGGACGTTCCCGGTTCCTTCCGAGGACAGACCGAAGGACGAGCCCGGCAAGAAGAATGACGCCGCCCCAGAAAATGAGGGCGCCGGCGCCTCCATACATCCAGTGATTCATATTTGCCATTCTGTCCTCCGGGCTGCCTTAGAACCAGGTCCGAATGCCGCCGACCACGACCACCTGGTCAGGATCACCACCTGCCGCTTTTGTATAGTCTCTGGATCCGCCAAAGTCGGACTGCCACTCAATGCCCACATAGGGTGCTAATTCCCGGACGAATTCATATCGCAGCCGCAGGCCCGCATCGATCGAATTCAGGCCCGAGCCGGTCTCGCGTTCTGCAATGTCCTGCGCCGAGAAGTTTGCCTCGATACGGGGTTGCAGGATGAAGCGCTGCGTCAGCAGGAATTCGTACTCGGCTTCCAAGCGGCCCGTCAGGTCACCCTTCTCACTCAAGAAGGCCGAGGCATCGACCTCGAACCAGTAGGGCGCCAGCCCCTGGACCGCCAGTACGGCATGGGTCAGCCCATCTGGTTCGAAATCATGGCGCACGCCACCCTGCAGGTTCCAGTATGGCGAGATCGCGCGGGAATATAGCGCCTGGATTTCTGCATCCTCGATGCCGTTGCCGTTTAGGGAAGTGCGGCCCTCGGATTTAAACCATAGCTTGTTGGTGTCACCGCCCCAACTGGCCTGACCGTTCCAGTAAAAGGATTCCGATCCGTCGGAAAACTGCGTCTCAAGTTGGTTGAACAGTACATAAAATGACTTCTGGGCACCTCCTCCAGCCTGAACCGCTTTGCGGGCCCCGGCCATTGCGTCTTTTCCATAATAGGCATCGGCCTGGTTCCAGGGAGGGGCCGGCGCTTCCTGTGTGTGTCCAGCGCCGGCGCCGGCGAACGATGCTCCTGCAAGGAGCGCGGCAGAAAAGAAGGATCGAAACATCATTTGCTGCCTCCGTGTGCCATGCCCGTCATATCATGATGGCCCATCGGCATCGGGTCAGGCGGTCCCTCCGCCTGTGTACCCGGAAGGATGCTGACAACCTGCATCATGCCAGCGTGCATATGGTAGAGCAGGTGGCAGTGGAAGGCCCAGTCCCCGACATGTTCGGCCGAAACATCGACGCTCAGTTTTTCGGCGGGCTTGACGACGACCGTATGTTTGCGCGGCATGTGTTCGCCGCCTCCATTGACGAGATCGAAGAACATGCCGTGCAGGTGGATCGGGTGGGGCATCATCGAATCATTTATGAGTGTCAGCCGAACACGCTCGCCTTCACGAAACCGGATGGATTCGGTGACTTCCGAAAATTTCACCCCATCGAACGACCACATGTACCGCTCCATGTTGGACGTGAGATGAACAACGATCTCTCTTTGTGGCGACCGGGTGTCCGGGTTCGGTTCGAGGCTGCGAAGCTGACTATAGGTCAGTGTACGGTGCGGTTGGTCGGCTAATCCGATGCCCGGCTCGTCGAGCCGGCTTGTGGGGGTGGAGACAATATTTGCAACGCCAGGACCTTTCTTGAGCGGCGCTTCGACACTCGCCAGCTGAATTGCAGGGCCATGAGGGTCCGGCCCCATCCCCTGGTGTGGCATGTCTCCATGATACATGTGCTCCATGCCGGACATACCAGACATCGCGGGCATTGCGGCCATGCCGGTCATTCCGGCCATTTCCTCATGGCTCATCCCCATGTCCTTCATGGAAAGCAAGGGCACGGGCCGGAGTTCCGGAGTGGCGGCGCGCAAGCCAGGACGCGTGCCAAGTGTGGCGACAGCCTGGCCGGAACGGTCAATAGATTCAGCAACGAATGCATAAGTCTGATCATCTTCAGGTATGACGATAACGTCGTATGTTTCCGCTACACCCATCTGGAATTCGTCCGTCTCGATGGGCTGAACGTTCAGACCGTCAGACTGCACGATGGTCATCGGAAGGCCCGGAATACGCACATTAAAGAGCGACATTGCCGAGGCATTGATAATCCGCAGCCTTACACGCTCACCGGGCCGGAAAACCATATTGAAATTGTCGGCTGTAGAATGCCCGTTGATAAGATAGGTATAGGTTGGTGCGCCAACGTCTGCGAGATCGCGAGGTGACATGCGCATCCTGCCCCACATGGCGCGCTCGTTGAGCGCGTCCCCAAAACCATTGTCGGCGGCATCCCGGAAAAAGTCAGGAAGGGTCCTGCGTTGAAAGTTCAGGCTCTCGGCGTTTTTCTTGAGCTTGGCATATATCCGGTGCGGGTCAGTGAATGACCAGTCACTGAGAACAAGGACGTATTCCCGGTCATACGAGACAGGGTCTGTTTCTGCCGGCTCGATGATTATCGGCCCATAATGCCCCAGTTGTTCCTGCAGGCCGGAATGGGAATGATACCAGTAGGTGCCGTTCTGCCGGACAGGGAACTGGTAACGAAATGTCTCGCCGGGCTTTATTCCGGGAAACGTCACACCCGGAACGCCATCCATCTGGAACGGGACCAGCAAGCCGTGCCAATGGACTGACGTATCTTCTTCAAGTGCGTTGGTGACATTCAGGGTAACCGTATCGCCCTCGCGGAAGCGCAGGAGCGGTCCGGGCAGCGTGCCATTGATGCCCACGGCCTTTCCCGCCTTGCCGTTAATGCGAACGGGAAACTCAGCGATATTGAGATCGAATACAGTGCCGGTCCGGGACGGAATGCCGAGATTTCCATCGCTTGCGGAACGGGCCCAGGCCGGCAGCAAGCCAGCCATGCCAAAGGCAGCACCGGCTCCCAGAGAGTAGTGCAGCAAGTTTCGTCTTGATAACATATCAGTGTCCAACAATTCGTGTTGGTATCTGTTACGCGCTATCGCGGCAGGCCCCTCAAGTCTGAGTCAGTCCGGTTCACTGCCGAATGGATCTTCGCTCTCGGGAATCAATGCCTCAATCACCTCGCGGGCGCTGGCGCGCCGGATTGCCACAATCTCGGGAACATCGTCATTCGTATAGTCGAATACAAATTCGACCGGGTCGCCAACCGCGAAACCACTCATATCGACATGGTGTGCGACCGAAAAGGGCATCTGCATAATGGGCCAGTCTGTTTCCGCGACAGGCGCATGGGTGATCTCAATTTTCCGGTTTGCGGTGTCCAGTGCGAGGATTGATCCAAAGGCTGGTGCCAGCTTGTATTCGACCTTTGCCGCCTTTTCCTGAGAGGCGGGCGCGGCGGGGGCACAGGACACAAGACCGAGAGGAACCAGCGCGATCATTCCGGCGAAAACGGCTTTCTTGATCATTCGAATTTTTCCCCCTCGCTTCATCCGGCTCACCGGGGCGGTCCGGGCCGGAGTTAAATTGGTACCTGCCTGATACGCGCCGGATCTTTCTTTCCCTCATATCGCCAATCTCAAACGTATTCCATTTGCACAATGGAAGCGACCGGTATTTATCGATACAAGAAGGGCGGTCGCGAATGGTGTGGTTGGCTAATCCTGTGGGGTGGTCCTATGCTTGTTGGGGCGGAGCGTTGCCAATGCCAGCATCGCGATTTATTGCCGATGAGACCGCTGAAATACAAATTTCTGCGATGGAGGCTGATCCCGAGTAGCACAGGGGCGATCGAGTATTATATGCAGACGCAGATCGATCATTGGTTGATCATCAAGGAAGCGAGAAAGCTCGGAAGAAACAGGCTGTAATATCAGCTAATCAGCGAGACACCTGATTGAGGAATTATAGTCGTTCTCGAAGCGCTTCGTAAGGTGTTTTTCCATTGAAGGCGCCATGTGGTCT
>MDTD01016131.1_pt1 | contig 29580 bp, 17 predicted proteins | sample 811221 | NCBI WGS metagenome assembly MDTD01 (sample SAMN05326646, study PRJNA326480) | marine metagenome | isolation source: seawater | place: Pacific Ocean: South West | collected 2011 | reverse complement strand
TGATGGTAAATATGCATTTTTTCAGGCGGATATTGGGGGAGATGATGATGCAGAAGGCCAGGTCGCCAAGCTCAGTTTTGAAATTTATGTCGACGATGCCAAAGTCTACGATAGCGGAGACATGGATACCCTGAGTGCCACCAGAACGATCTGTATTGATGTCAGTTATGCAAACAAGCTGATGTTGAAGGTGAACGACGGTGGTAATGACACCCATTGGGATCATGCCGATTGGGCGGATGCTAAACTGATCGCACCAGGGGGACGTGGCAGAATCCCTTCAGGAGCTGTTGCCTTGGCCTATTGGATGCTTGATGAGGATACTGGTACTATTGCTTCTGACAGTATGGGGAGTAATGATGGTATCCTTGTCAATGGTCCTGCCTGGACTCCTGGTCAGGTCAATTCAAGCCTCGATTTTGATGGGGTCGATGATTATGTGTTGATCCCGAACGATTCCTTGCTCGATCTGGATGGTACCAAAATCTCAGTTACTGCCTGGATCAAAGCTGATAATCTTACTGGTTATCATGCCATCCTGTCCAAGCACAATTCTGCCTACGAAATGAATATTCAGGATGGGCATTTGCGCTTTGAAGTACGTGACAGTTCGGGGGCTGCCTTTCGTGGCCGCACCGTGTCCTTGATGAATAGCGGGCAATATTATCATGTTTCAGCGGTCAGGAATGGGCCTGAGATCAAGCTGTATATTAATGGTGAATCACAAACCGTTGAGTATTTTGATGCGGCCACCAGCCTGCCGATCAATACGAATACCTATCCAGTGATGATCGGGCGACGATCCAATGAATCGCTCTATTTTGACGGGGTCATTGATGAAGTTGCGGTCTTTGATCAGGCCTTGTCCTATGGGGAGATTCAGGATATAATCGAGCAGACAGCTCTTATGGCCACCGGAAGCTGGCGGTTTAACGAAGGTTCAGGATCAACCGTAGCTGACAGCTCCGGCAACAGCAATGGGGGAACCTTGTACAACGGTACCAGCTGGACGGCAGGTGTGCATGGGTATGCCGCTGAATTTGATGGCATCAACGATTACATCAACATCGCCGATAGTCCTTCTCTTGATATCTCCGGCAATGAGTATTCGGTTGCCGCCTGGGTCTACATGAATGCCACCAGCGGTTACAGAGCTGTCCTGTCCAAAGGAACGTCGGCTTACGAGTTCAATATTCAGGACGGTCAGATTCGCCTTGAATGTGCATTGATGGATGGATCAAAGATGCGTGCCAGGACAGTCACTGGTGAAACGGTCTCTCCTGGGGTATGGACCCACGTCGCGGCGGTTCGAAGTGGTAATACCATTCGTTTTTATCTGAATGGGGTCCAGCAAAGCACCCAATATCTTGATGCACAGAGTGCCGTCCCACAAGCTCAATCAAGCGGCGATGTAATGATCGGACGTCGTCCCAATCAGGCACTTTATTTTGATGGACTTATTGACGAGCTGGTTCTGTATCCACAGGCACTGACTGTGCTGGAGATTCAGGCTCTCATGAACTGAAAATTCAGAATGCGAGATGCTGGTCGGTCTGAAGTTTCTTGTGGAGGACTTCGGGCCTGCTGGTGTCGCGGTTGACTCATATATGCAAGAAACTGTTTTACTCCTTATTCTCAACATATAACAATGACAAGGAATCCTGTGGGTATGATTATTCCCTGGATGTCGGGCAAGTTTGGCATGATGTGCCATTTCCTTTGTGATATATCTCCTGCCGAAGACCATGAAAGTTCTGTAGAGGCGTGGAACAGGCAGGTGGAATCGATAAATACCGATCACCTGGCGGACCAGGTCGCTTCCACCGGGGCATCCTGGCTTATCTTTACCATTGGCCAGAATTCCGGGTATTTCTGCAGCCCAAACGCGCTCTATGACAAACTGGTCAGGCGGGAACACAGCAGATTGACTCGGCGTGATTTAGTGGCGGATGTCGCCTGTTCACTGGCAAAACACGATGTGCGCACGATTGCTTACCTGCCTAGCCATGCCCCTGCTCTGGATCGGGTCGCAGTTGAGCAGTTGACCTGTACCCCGGATTGGGATGCCTCTATGTGGCAGCTCCTCCCCGGTAAATACCTCCGTCATGAAACTGTCGATGAACGACTTTCCGCTTTTCAGCGTAAATGGGAGTCCATTGCCGCTGAATGGTCTCAACGCTGGGGGCATGCAGTCAGCGGTTGGTGGATAGATGGCTGTTATTATGGTGATAAAATGTATCACCATGTAGATGAACCGAACCTCGAAAGCTTTGTGGCAGCGTTGAAATCTGGCAATCCAGAAGCCGTTGTTGCCTTTAATCCCGGCGTTAAAATTGCCTGCTTTGGCAAAGCCGAAGACTATACCGCTGGTGAAACGATGCATGATCTTCCCGTGGCCCAATGGGAAGGAGGTTATACTCCGCTCAAGAATCCTACCGGGAATTCACAGTTGCATATCCTGACCCATCTAGGACGATATTGGCGCGACGGTGAACCCCGGTTCAATAAGCAACTGGCTGCAGGCTATACCGAGTACATTACCTCACTTGGTGGTGCCATTACCTGGGATGTTCCTATTGATGCGGAAGGCGTAATTTCGCAGTCGTCCATTCAGCAGCTACAGACCATCAACCTCAACCCGTCTTGATAGACTGTTTGATCTTATCAGCAGTCTTAACTGCAATGTATTCAATAGTGGTCAGACTTTCCAAGGAGACAATAGGAGTCGACCATGGGGTTAATGTTCGCAGAAAAACTTTGGATGAATGCACTCAACTGCACAGGTTTTTTACGCTGTTTCGTTTGATGAGCTGAGCGGGAAGCATGATTTTCAATGGTTCCTTGCTGGCATCCCAGATATCACCGTTCATGATGGCTGAGATGGCGATTCTACCCATCTCATGGTAATTCGGGCATATGGATGTCAGTTGAGGAGAAAACATCTGGCAAAGAGATTCATTGTCATATCCGATCAGGCTGAGATCATCAGGAATCTGAATACCTTTTTCGAGAGCTACTATCATAAGTCGAGCCGCAACAAGATCATTGTAGCAGATAAAAGCAGTTGGGCGATTTTGGGAACTTTTCCAGGTATCGAGAATTTCGCTGATCAGTTGATGACCATTCTGGCCCAGCCAGAATGAACTGGGTAAAAGCTGTACAGAGTCGTGTGCCAGCTCAACCTGTAAATATCGACAGACGTCTGTAAAAATAGCTGCTCTTTCAGCATATCTCGGGTCGGGATACTCTTCGGTTTCCCGGAAGCCCAGGTAACCAATGTGAATGTGCCCCATCTCGCGAAGGTATTGGATGGCTCGACGCGTGCCCAGAAAAACATCACTGCAGATTCCAATACCAACAGATGGTTCATGGTACCAGCAGTCGAGAGTTATCATTTTGTATTTGTGCTGTTCTGCTCGAAAATCCTGATCAAGCAGCATGGGTGATTCCAGTATCATTCCTTTGATGTGATCAAAGTTTTTTCCAGACCACCATCCCTGTTCTGCCGTGATGACTTCCAGGCGCAGACCGCGCTCCGCTGCATACTGTTGGGAACCATGCAACTTATTTTGCTGGAATGAATATTGCGGGCTGTCATTTCTGATATCCCGCATGATAAACAGGACGGTATTGGTTACCTTTTCACGTCCATTTTCTCGAAAGGAAGAAGCCTGAAAACTGGGAGCACACTCAAAAATCCTCGACTTGGTTTCAGCCGAAGCTCTTGTTGTATTCGGATTTCGCAGGACCAGTGAAACGGTAGCTGCTGAGATCCCCAGTTTTTCAGCGATTTGTCTCTGGGTAATTGTTTGCTTTGCCATTTTTCTCTCACCAAGCTGAATGCAGCGTGTTAACTTTATAAGTTAACTTCATGGATGCCATATGCAAGCAGGTTTACATGATCAAGGTAGCTTTTGGCTTTGGTGTTAGGTTAAATAAAAAATATTTTGTAAACCTTGAATTAACCAATTGGTTAACATAAAATGAGGGTATGAATTCGCGATGATTGCAAGAAAGTCTACGTTAACAGGTTAACCCAAAGTTAACTTCAACCACCAAAGGAGATCACACCCAATGGCTAACAAACCCACAACTGCACCAATCGTCTGGCAATACTTTACTCTGATAGAACTTCTCGTGGTGATAGCTATAATTGCCGTTCTCGCTTCTCTTCTTCTTCCTGCTCTGGCTTCGGCCAGAGATGCTGCAAAAGGAACATCCTGCATCAATAACCAAAAACAGCTTGGCCTGGCAATCAATCTCTACCTGAATGACTACGATGATCTTCTTGGACCTTCATCAGATAGTCATCGTAATCCAGGTGACCAGGGGTCCTGGCTTTATCCGTACCGCGATTATCTTGGGCTGGATAATTCAGACTTCATGAACCTGGCTAACACAAAAATTGTTTATAAGGTGAGTGCCAGGGCTGCAAGGAAGGGCCCATTTTTATGTCCAGACAGTCAATTCTATCAGACCCCCAACTCTCAATTGGAAGGCGGTCTCAGCTATGGGCCCACAATTACAGCGTGGAATGAGCCTGATTCATACTCTCCTTCACGCTGGGGTGGATATATTTACTCAAGAGACAGCAATGCAGGCTCAGGAAAAGGTTATTACCAAAGCAAGCCCGTAAACCGTATTCCTCAGGATTCTGTATTGATCATTGAGCAGTACCGGCAAGCAAATGGTGATCTGAGGAAAGCGGATAGTGGTTTCTGTTTTCCTGGCTATACCAACAGTGGCTACTATCCCGGTTTGAGTTTGTACTACTGGAGTGCATCCTTTAATCATGGTGCACGCGGTAAGGGCAACTTCCTGATTATTGATGGGCGTGTCGAAACTTACCGGGCTGGTACCCAGTTTAATAATGACTGGGTTGTAAAGAATTGAGTTGCCCAAGGGTTTTTTGAAAGGTATCTCGTGCATCTGGGGGCAGGCTTGGATGCACGAGACCCTGAACGTCATATTAGTGTCTGTACGAAGCGTACTGGATTTCGATTTCAAGCCATTTCAGTCAACAGGAGAGTTTCTTAATGGCTTACCAGCCAACAGCTATTGGCCACGGTTATAATGAGGGCATCTTGCGGATAGAGCATCGTCCGGAATCCGTTGCCCACACAAAGGATGAGCTGACTGCAATTCTGGACAACCTGCAGGACTGTGGTGTTGATGCCTGGTGGTACAGCGTGTCTGCGAAGGGCTCATACCCTCTTTGCCCGAGCAAGGTTTTACCTTATAAGGAGAGCGCCTCGGTCGATTACTTTCCCTGGCTGGTTGAAGAAGCCCACAGGCGCGGGATTGTGCTCTTCAGTTGGGAATACCTGAATACAGCGCCCCTTCTCACCGCACAGCATCCAGATTGGCGGGTGAGGTATCTGTCCGGTCCAGAAATCGTGCATGCCCACAAAGACAGGCATGACCACTTTGCCTGCTTCAACTCACCATATGGTGATCTCCTGAAAGACTTCTGTGTGGAGGTGGTCAATGATCTGGGCTTTGACGGCATCTGGTTCGATGGGTGCTATCAGTTTGGACCAGCGGATGACGGCTTTCGCTGGAGTTGCTGTTGTGAGCGTTGCGCAAAGAAGTTTCGTGATGAAACAGGCCAGGCGATGCCCTCCACGATTGACTGGGATCAGCCGGCATTTCGTGAGTATATCCAGTGGCGTTATCGCACCTTTACAGAGTATTGGCAATCTTTGTCTCAGCATGTTCGGGCGCACAACCGCACCGCGTTGATTGTCTACAATTTTTTCAACCGGCATTATATGGGCGCAGTGAGTGGGTCTCCTCTTGAAGCGCACAAGATGGATGCGTTGATTGCTGGTGAAGGAACATCCAAAACGGTGCAGATGCAGGTGAAGACGCTCCGTGCAGTGAGTGATACTTATCCGCCAGAGGTCTGGACCGCGATGCATGACGGCAACAAACTCTCATATCCGAATCGGCCAAACCCAGATCCGGTTAGCAGTGTCTTCTTTGCCCAGGCGGCAGCTACGGCAGGCGGCTATGCGAGCTTTGGGGTAGGACTGTCGGTCTCTGATTATTCAGAAACGCTGAAGGCTGTTGCATCGGAGCTTGCACCTTTGAAGGGGCATATCGGGGGAGATCCCGTGACGCTTTGCGGCCTGGTCTACTCGGGGCAGACCAAGGATCATGCTTACCAGCCTGAGGACGGAGCCAGGCAGTTCTACAGCAAGAATAAACCGGTGGTTGATACCGTTTACGGGACGGGCTTTATGCTTGATAATCTACACTTTCCATATGAGATCGTCCTGGATAATCAACTGTGCGACCTGAGCATGTATAAGGTTGTTATTCTACCGGATGTGCAGTGCATGAAGGATGAAGTGTTTGCGGACCTCGCCACCTATGTTGAAGGAGGAGGTATTCTGGTTGCTATCGGAGAGTGCGGAACGAAGCGCTCTGATGGTGCGATCAGGGCATGTGGACTGCTGGACTCGCTGTTTGGCATCAGCCATCGGTATGATAACCGGAATTATTGCTTTCTGGAGCCCGTTACGGACCGTCTGCGGGAAAACTTTCCTCCCTCATTCATGATATCGGGACAGGCTCGGCTCTTTGAGGTGGAAGCTGATACGAAGGTATTAGCTTATGGGACAATGGTGCCTAAGAAAGTTTCTGTCGCCAACCATGATAAACAGACGGATGATGTCAACAATCAGAAGCAGGAAGTTGAGCATACAAGCAGCAATCATGCTGTGGCTATCAGTTCCCGGAATGTTGGCAAAGGCAGAGCAATATACATCGCACCTTCGATCGGATATGACTATTCTCAGAATCCGAACAGGCGGAGTAGGGAAGTCTTTAAACGAGTAATCGGTAATCCTGGTCTTCCTTACACAATCAAGGCACCGGCCAATGTCGTTGTCACCGCCTGGCGACAGGAGAAACAGCTAACCTTTCATATCTTGAATCAGCCGACATCCATGCAGAACATGACGGGCTATGGCATCGCGCTGAATCCAGAGGATATCCCACCAACCGGACCTGTGGTTATTTCCGTTCCAAAAAGTCTGGACACGATTTCCTCTCCATATCCGGCTATGCAATATGATGTTGAGCGGACTGAGAATGGGATGTCTATCACCCTTCCCGTAATACACCAACATGGCATCGTTATAATCGATAACTATTTCCCAGGTAATAACTAGAAGATGAATCGCTCTTTACACCTTTTTACACTGTTGATTTTTGGTCTCCTCACGTTTGTCTCTGCCGGTAATCCACTTGCCTATGAACCTCCATTTCTTCCAGATGAGCATACTGAATCTGTCCCCAGAATGGATAAGTATGATGACGCCGTGAAGGAGGGATATCTGCTTCCCAAAGCTTACAGATTTGTCTGCGGGGACAATTTGCTTGAGCCAGGTAGAAGTAATCCTATGGGTCTGAATTTGGTCATCGGGCGCGATTTTCGTCCTGTTACCCGGTTTTCATATTGGGGGTCCAATGACTTTGGATATGGACATCCGTTTAACCAGGAGCCGGTGCGTGCCATCTTTGATGATAGAGGAAAGAGTATCACATTGACCCGGCGGTTTCATGCGGGTTCAGAAAAGTTATGGGATGGGCTTTTTACACAGAAGATGACCGTTCTTCCGAACGGGTTGATTGAGTTAAAGTATGGGTATGCGGTTCCGGAAAATCATCAACAGATTGATCATGGCGTGATTTTCAGCTTTGCTCGCCCTGCTATGGATGGCATGCCTTTTCAGATTGATGGAAAGCGTTTCCACCTTCCGGATACTGTTTCTCCTGAAGGTCAGACTCTGTTCAGCGGTGTTGTATCCGCAGTCGTATTCTTCCCTGATGAGCAATCGCATAGTTTCAGGCTTCTTTTTCCTGATGCATCCCGGATCACAATAAGTGAAAAAGCAACATACACAGATCGTGAGGGACGGGTGCACGATTCAGTATTTCAACTGCGAATCACTCCCGCTAAGAATGGTGACAGCCAGTTTCATCTGGATATGAGAGAAACGTCGAAAGAATCAGTCATGGACAATCAGACATTTGCCGGTATCAATTTCTGGCAGAATGACCGTCTGCATATTCCTGACTTTGCATCCAGCCGGAACCTGCTTCAGAACCCGTCTTTTGAATCTGGGTTGCGCTACTATGATCACTATCACGTCTGGGGAACCTGGCCTGGCGAGGACAAGACCGTCTATGAAGCAGTCAAAGGAGAGGCCAGATTCGGCAATACCTGCCTGCGAGTATCTGCCTGGAAGGATTACGAAAGACCAGAATCCCTGGCGACCTTTACGGTGCCGACGATTCCCGGGAAATCCTACACATTCAGTTATTATGCGAAAGCCCTTGGGCCCCGTCAGGCTATCAGTTTGCGTTGCGTCAGCGCCAAATGGCTGGAATTTCCAAATCTGAGTGGAAGTATGCTGACAGAGGAGTGGAAACGATACAGCACCACGTTCATCGCTCCCAATAATGCTGTCACAATAATGCTTTCCATCCAGAACAGAGGTGATCGAGAGCATGTGTATACACTGCTGGATGGACTGCAGCTTGAGCAGGCAAATGAACCCACAGAGTTTATAGATGAAACTATAGGGGCTGACCTGATCACAGCTTCCCCCGATAACTTTCTGCGTCCGGAGCAACCATTTGAAAGTCGCCTGTCACTTTCTCTTACCCCGGGGCGAAAGGGAAAGGTTACGTTTTCTGTGCAGGATATGTATGACCGGCAGACCTTGGAGGGGACGAAAGTATTTACCTGCGATGAAAACGGTTTTGCCAATGTGGATCTGCCTCTGGACGGTTCTCTGGGAATTGGTGTCTTTGTCCTGCGAGCAGACTTCACATTTGAGGATGGACAGCGTTATACGGATTTCTTCCGCTATACATGCCTGGAGCCACTGTCCGGTAGTTTTAGGAACCGGTCTCTTTTTGGCACGGTTGAGTCTGCCAGAACATCCCGTTCAGAGGCAATGGTCAAGCGCTATGCTCAACTTGGTTTCGGTTCCAACGATTATCAAAACAGTCCGGTTCTGAATGGTCTCTTTCACAAATATGGGATTCATAATAATGCGAGTGGTGTTTTCGGTTACGGACCTAAAGGAAGTGGCGAACTCGCCAATCGGCGCGATCAGGTCTGGCAACGGATGCAGACAGAAGGCTACAGCGATGAACTCCGGGATAAGGTTGAACAGATTGCATACGAGATGGTCAAAGCCCATCCATGGATTGATGCCTGGTTTATGCATGGTGAATTGAATGGCGGTGGCGGCAAGGTACAGGTCGTCCGGCAGCGTGATTATATCGGTCTGGCCAAGTTTATTCAGGCTACAGCTCAGGGCATCAAACGAGCTGATCCGAACAAGAAACTCTTTTTCACCGGTGGCCCGACTAATATGGCGAAGAGTGGTGGTACGTCGAATATCGATTCCTGGCTGAAAGCTATGTCTACGGTCGATCCTGATCTGAGATTTGATGCCTTTGCAATCCATCCTTACAGGGCGACTCCAGAACATCCGGATCTGGATTCAGATGCTGAAGCTTTTTTCAAGATGCTGGCAAATCACGGCTATCAAGATGTACCTGTCTACTGGAACGAAGGAATCTTCAATACCTCCTGGCAAATTCGGGAATGGGGATTGGACCCGCACCGGGGGTGCTCCACTGATCACTGGCGCTGTGGCACTCCGACCTATGATATGGGCTGGGGAGAACGTATTGCGGCTGCCTACTATGCCCGTAGTTGGCTGGTAGGGTTGAAGTACAGAGATCGTGTTCAGGCTTACAATGGATGGATTGGAGATGTCTTTCTCGATACCCGCTTGACACCGCTGCTGATGCAGAAAATCCCTCATACCCTGGGGTCTTTGCTGGGGAATGCCGAATTCAGAAAGGATGTACGTTTTGCTCCTGGTTGCCGGGCTTATGTATTTGAAGATGAGTTGAAGCGACCGATTGCTGCATTGTGGTCCTACATCCCGATGGTTGATCGTGGGGTGAAAGAGAGTCCGGTCGCGATCATGCCGATGGCGTCAAAGGAGACTGAATACTTTGATCTGATGGGGAATGCCATCAGCTTCGAGTTGGATGCCAGTGGTGATGTGGAGGTCCCGGTTTCACCGTTCCCGCTATTTATACGAGGAGAAGCTGAAAGCCTGGATACGTTTGTTCAATCTCTGGAAGATGCCAGTCTTCTTGGTTCCAAGGAATCTGTGGTTGCAGTTAGCCTGAAGCTTCTGTCTCAGGAATCGGGACAGTTAATCTTCAAAAATCGCATCAGTCGTCATTTCAGTGGTAAAGCTTCCGTGACGATCAATGGGCAACCACTGACTTTTGCCCTTTCCATTGAGGGGCAGAGCTTTCAATATGAAACCATACCACTCCCGAAAAAAGTTCAGACATCTCATCAGATATCGTTCGATATTCCGGTTGAAATCCAGGACTCCAGAGAACGTATATACACCCAAACCGTTTCTATTGATGCATCAGCAAGTTTGTTCAAAGCTGAGATCATTGTGGATGGCAATCTGGATGATTGGTCCACTGTTCCTGCCATTAAGCTTGTCAATCGACGAACTTACACACCAACGGATACTATTGGTTCGGTCGGGCAGGAGGGTGATTTTGAGGCGTCTTATAGTGTCTCATGGAATGAGGAGTTTCTGTATCTTTGTGTAACTGTGGAAGACGACCACCCCTTCTTTCCCAGATACAACTCCCCATCTGGGGACTGGCAGAAGGACAGCCTTCAGATTTATATAGATACTCTTGGCGATAACGGTCACCGGGTTGTAAAAGAAGTCTTTGATTACAACGACTATGAGTATGACCTGTCAATCACCGATGGTGACGATGTACCCAACGTCTACAGACGGACTGCTCCTGAACAGCAGTTGGCCGGTGGGCTTCAGGCGCCAAGACCGAACACCATTGAGCATGATATCCCCGCTGTCATTAGTCGAACAGCAAACGGTTATGTGTATGAAGTCGCTTTTCCACGACGTTTAATTGCCCCCTTAGCATTAGAGCAACTTACGTTCTTCAGGCTTGGGATTATGGTTAATGACAATGATGGCCAGGGCAGGACTTCAGGATTAACGAATCTGACTGAGGTTGACCAGGAACCCCACAGTCATCCAGAGAACTGGCCTGGTCTTCTGCTTATCGCAGAATAAGCTCTGAATACGCTTCCCGTATGACAACCGGGGTAGAAACTTAAACCTTATTTGAAAGGAAGTACTGATATAAAAATGTAAAAAATAATCCGTCCCTTTTATTCACCATCAATTTCGAGGTATTACGATGAACACACCTAACGACAGACACGGTAATGAATATTCAGGTCATGATGCCATCAACCGTGTCGTCCTGCCATCAACTGTAAGAGATCTTTTGGTCTTTATGTTGCTTCTGATTGTGGTGCTTCCTGCGGTGCATTCTGATGAAACTGTTATTCTGACAGTTCATGATGGGGCTCGGCAGACATATAAGGGTTTTGGCTTTTCGCCAGCAACAGCGCGCTGGGAAAATATCAGTACAGCCCAAAAACAGGATATTGTTGACCTTGGAATTAATACTCTCCGTACAGGTTACATCAGACTGTGGATCGGCAACTCTGATAATCCAGACATACAGTGGAGCAAGGATTTCTTCGTCGGAAGTGCGCAAGCAGATGTCTCCGGCTACCTTTCCACAGGCCTATTGCCCGATATTTATGCGTACAGCATAGAACAACCAAAAGTCGTCTTGGCTGTCGAACACAAACAGCATGGAGAGCATTGGGCGCGTATTCACAATCGCCCAGGCAATTTGTCTCAATATGTGGAGAATATTGCGCGTTTGATTGAATGGATGGAGGACGAGCAAGGTATTGAGGTTTATGCGACGAACCTGGAGAATGAACCATCCACGACGAGCTGGACTGCATCAGACTTTGTCAATGGAGTGACGCAACTTCGCCAGGAACTCGACAGCCGAGGCCTTGAGCATGTGAACATTATCTCACCTGATCTGGCTAATGGGTCAACGACATTCATGCCTGAGTTGAAAGCTGATTCGAACGCCTGGAACAGCACTCATGCGATATCCCATCATTCTTACAATATGGCAGCCAAAGAGGCCGTTTTTGACTTGGTCAAAGGTACGCAGGTAGAGTATTGGCAGACTGAATCGTCAGAAGATCCACCTGTTGATTATGATGATTATTACACTCCCACCCAGATCGCGCGTTACCTGAATGACTTGAACCATGGGGTCAATATCTGGTTTCACTTTATCGGTTGGGGAACCAAAACAAACTCCCCGCACCGTCTTATATATGCTGATGTCCCCAAAACAATTCCTCCAGGAGATCCACTCTTTAATGGGCCTGTCACGACAAATTGGTCCTGGCATTATATCAGTCAACTCCATCAGGATCTTCAGGAAGGAGCTGTCTGCAGATATGTAACAAGCTCCCTCAATCAATCAGGGGACAGTCCTGATATGACTTATTCCTATGGACAAAAACCGGCGCTTAATGCCGCATCTGCCGTTAATCCTGACGGAAGCTGGATGCTGGCTGTTGTTAATGATACCAATATTCCCAGCTCACACTACAATGTCGTTGCCGGGCATTCCCAATGGTATCCTGCAACAACCTATCAGGTGACCTTTGATGTTCAGGAGCTTGCTGGTGTGGAAGAGATGCCATTCACCCTCAAGCGTATTGGTCCTGACCATCCGAGTGGTACTCAGGAAAGTACGCTTATGCAAAACGGTACCCTCACGGTCACGGTCAAGCCGTGGGAGTTTGTCACCCTTTTGAGCCAGGAAGGGGTAGCCGTCAGCGCCAGCAGTTTCCAAGCCCCCAATACCCCTCAGAACGTACTCGACGGAGATCTGAATACCCGATGGTCAGCATATGGTGACGGAGAATGGATTCAGATAGATCTTGGCTATGAACAGACGGTTTCCGGTGTAAGTGTTGCGTTCGTGGCCGGAGATGAAAGGGTGTACGACTTTGACATCCAGTCATCTTTGAATGGTGTCAATTGGGCTACGCTTCTTGCAGATGGAGAGTCCAGTGGGCTTTCTGAGAGTCTTGAGACGTTCGAGGTCATAAACACGTCGGCCAGGTATGTGAGAATCACAGGTCATGGGAGCTCGCACAACCTGTGGAACAACTACTCTGAAGTCGTCGTTCACACGGCGGCTCCAGAGCCAGGTGGGATCTCAGCAACTGCGAGCAGCCACCAGGAGCCCAACACCCCGGAAAACACGCTTGATGACGATCTGGGAACCCGATGGTCCACCTACGGGTCAGGAGAATGGATACAGTTTGACCTTGGTCAGCCCAAGCATGTGGGAGCTATCAGTATTGCATTCATGAATGGTATAAGCAGGTCGTACGGTTTCGACGTATCAACATCCCAGGATCTCAATAGCTGGACGACAGTCCTTGCAAACGGCACCTCGTCTGGCAACAGCAATGAACTTGAGAACTTTGATCTGACTGATTCCTTTGCTCGTTACATCAGAATTACTGGCCATGGTAGCAATGCCAATCTTTGGAATAATTACACTGAAGTCAGAATCCACACTGAAACAGCAACACACTGGGAATTGGAAAGTGGCTCCTTCTCTGGAGCAACTGTGGAGTCCACGCATGCGGGTTATTCCGGGACAGGTTACATCAACTATGGCAGCTCAACCGGGAGCTATGCGGAGGTCAACGGCCATGTCGACACAGCTGGAGCCTATACGCTTGAAATTCATTACGCCCTTACATCGGGATCACGATCACTCCAACTGAGTGCGAATGGAAGTCCCATTTCCGTTATGTCATTCCCAGCTACTGGCAGTTGGACCACTTGGGAGAACTACACCCTGCCGATTGTGCTGAATGCCGGGGCCACAACTTTGCGCTTGATGACCACCAACGGTGATGGTCCCAACGTCGATCGCCTTTCTCTCTCCAACCTAACAGGCCGTTGAAAAAGTTGCATCTGCTGCGGAAGACGCTCTGAGCTTACTTTGTTCTCTGATTATTCGATGTAGCGCGGAGGCTACCTGCATGTCTCTGAGGAACAAACTCTGAGACAGATCGTTCTTTCTCGCGACGAATGCCCTTTTACAACGTCCTGCTAAATGCGAAGTTTTTTGTACCGGATAAAGCACCCGTTTACGTTATGACGGGGGCTTTATCCGAGCTTAATGTAAAACAAAACCAGCATAAGCAGAATGCGAGCAGAAGGCTCTACCGGGCATCCCGCGATACCTGCCAAAAACTTACCAGGACTGGCGGTCAAGGGAGTGGTACTATTGCCGTATGATTACCACATTTAGAAATCAGGGCTAACCATCGATTGTCGTAATGCCGCCCCTTGCAAAACGGGGCTAAATCACAACTGTTATACTGATGGTATCCTGTTACATTGGCATCATACAGAATGACGATTCCAACGATGATAGGTAGAGATGTAGATCTTCTTGGGATGGTAAAAACTGATAAACAGACCAGCTGGCTCATGTGTTGCGGTGATGAATAGCTCATCAGTTTTGAGCACGGGACTTTTACGTTGGACTTTCAAGTGTTTTGCCTGCATGACTCCTGCTGCGGTTGCCTCGACAGTCTGTTCGCAACTCAGGATCTCAAATTGGCAGGCTTCGGTCCATTGGGTGACAAAATCCAACTCTGCAAGGTGTTTCTCCGTGAGGCCATTGGCAGTTCGCATCGGGATATAAGCCTGGTCCCATGCGATTGGGCTGCCTTCCACCTGGTCAAGGCGCTCTGCATATAACACATCCTCATCATTGGAAATATGGAGCCTTTCGGCGATGACCTCATCCGGTTTAATCCACTTGGACATCAGGAGCGTTCGCACCAGTTCCGTTGCATGATCATTCATACTGGACGCATAGTCAATATTCAGTGGGATTCGCGGAATGTGATTCTTGCGGACGAAGGTTCCGCTTCCCTGTTTCCGGTTAATGAGCTGCTCTGTTTCCAGTAAAGACAAGGCCTGGCGGACGGTAATTCTGGAGACCTCAAGCTTGTGACACAGCTCTCTTTCCGTTGGCAATTTGGAACCCGGTGGGTATTCACCGGACGTGATCGCATTGCGCAACTTTTCGGCTGCGGTCTGATATTGCTTCATGGTCATAAATAGGAGCCTCTGACTTTTCCTTCGAATTTATATTTGATTCACATATTGACAAGAGTGCAGGTAAGTTTAATCTTAATGGTTATAACCAATTAAAGCTATCGCCTTATGTGGGAGTTACAATAGCGATGCGTGCTCTGAGTAAAATTGCTGAAGACTGGTGGGATTATACGACCCTTGATCATGACTTGCTTGATACTGTGGCCTCTCTGTCCATTGAGGATCTGGCTGGCTTGGAAAGACCTGGCTTTTCCGTGGCGATTTATGATACCCTTGAAGAATTTTATCTGGCAGAGGCTTTGGAGTATATCGAAGCCTGGAAGCAGGCAACCTCAGCAAGACCGGCTGGTATATGCGGCCCAATTGGGCCCACTGAGCATCTCCCTCTGGTTGCACGGCTGGTTAATGAAATGAACCTTGATCTATCCAATGCGCATTTCTGGGGGATGGATGAATGGTGTATCAATGGCAAAGCTGCCACGACCGATTTCCCATTGTCTTTTGAGCTTGCTGACAGAGGCCTCTGTTTTGGTCGGATCAGAAAGGATCTGGCGATCCCTGAGCAGAACCTGCATTTCCCTCGTCATGATAACCTGGCTGACTACACCGCGTCATTTGATGAATTTCGGTGTGTGATCATGCAGGGCGGACAAGGCGAAACCAAGCATTGGGCATTTAATGATCCGCTGAAACGCGAAGGTGCATATAAGGATTTACCGCCTTCACCGGAAGACTTCCTGAAGCTTGGTGCCCGGAAGGTAGATCTTCATCCATTGACCCTGGCACAAAATGCGCGCACAAGTGGTGGCGGGCGTGTTCACATGGTCCCAAATCAAGCGTATACTGTAGGACCTCTTGAAACCTTCAAGGCTGAGTGCGTTTCCATCTGGCATCCGGGACATCATGATAATCCTTTCGGAATGCGTCTCACTGCGTATATGATCAGTCACCGAATCGTAGATACCACGGTACCAATGTCACTCCTGGGCCTGCATGAAAATGTCCGTTTCAGCTTTTATCGGAGTGGATTGGGGTCTTGCGACATCGAGATGCACTAAGGACCTATCGGAGGAGTGAAAATGCCTGGACGCGTATTTGCAATCGTTGCACATCCGGATGACATCGAATTTACCATGGCTGGAACGCTTATCCTGCTCAAAAATGCCGGATATGAAGTGCATATGATGAATATCGCCGATGGCTCATGTGGTTCGCTGGTTATGCCACCAGACGAAATTGCTTCCGTTCGCGCCCGGGAAGCCCAAGATGCTGCCGATCTGCTGGGGGCGACATGGCATCCCCCGATTGTCCGGGATCTGGACATCATGTATTGCCCGGAGCAATTGGCAAAGGTTGCCGCCGTGATGCGGAAGGTTGCACCAGACATCCTTCTGGTCCACTCACCTCAGGATTATATGGAAGACCATATGAATGCCTGCCGATTGGCTGTGACCGCTGCTTTTACCAGAAATATTCCTAACTATCCTACAGAACCGTCTGTTCCAACCACCCAGCAGTCACTCACCATCTATCACGCTCAACCCCATGGCAATCGGGACCAGTTTGGCCAGCTCGTTAAGCCATCCCTCTATGTCGATATTGCCGATGCCATCGATCTGAAAGAGCAGATGCTGAGCTGTCATGTCAGTCAGAAAAGCTGGCTGGATGAGACGCAGGGCATGGGCTCGTATCTGAAAATCATGAGAGATCATGCGAGTGAAGTAGGTAAGTGGTCCGGCAAGTTCAGTTTTGCCGAAGGATTCAGGCGTCACAATCATCTGGGGTTCTGTGATGAGAAAAGTGATCCGTTGCTGCAGGTGCTCAAAGAGCATGTCTTTGTACCCCAGTCCGACTGAATCTTTTCTCGCCTTTGCTTCCGCATGACTGGCAATAACCCAACCCAACCCAACGAGCCGCTTATGTTCAGATCAAAACCCAACCAGTCGAGTTATTCACGTATCCGCTTCAGGCTGTATGTCGAGAGGAGGATGCAAGGTGCCTAAACTATTTTGGATCTTTTCAGCGTGCATGATTTTCACTACCTCACTTTCTGCTGGCTGGGTAGAGGATAGAGGGGACGGGACAACAGTGGTCCATATAAAGGTGTACAGTCTGCCGATGCCGGCTGATTCCTCACCCCCAGCCCGAGCTAATCTTGAGATTCATAAGCGATTTGTCGAACGCTTCCCTGGCCTGTTTGCGGAGCGGATTAAGCACAAGGCACTCGCCAATCCGGAGCTCTATGGTAATCACAATTGGGACCGGGTGGAGATTAAGTTGCATCAGGCGACTGGCATCAAAGTTGAGGGTGTGGAAAGTGACCTGCTACAGATCGCCGGTGATCTGGCGCCTGATGTTCTCTATGTCAACTTTCGCAAGTCAGATACTTACATCCGCAACAACTTTCTGTTGCCACTGGATGAGTATATAGACATGATGCCAAAGGAGGAATTTGAAGAGCGGGTGCACAAGAAAATCCTGCCGGTAATCAAACGATTTGGGCCGGATGGAAAAGAGCATGTCTGGAGTTTTCCCTCGGGAGGGCTGCTGGGGAAGGTGTTGCTCTATCGTAAAAACCTTTTTGACAAGCATGGCATTCCTTATCCGGACAAAAACTTCACCTGGGATATGATGCTGGAAGCATGTCGTAAGATTACAGAGCCCGAAAAAGGTATTTATGGCATGCTGCTGGGACGGGGTAAAACGGAGTCCTGGTTCTGGGTTACGTTTCTCTGGTCCGCCGGTGGTGACGCCATGGTTTACAATGAAGAAACCCATGAATGGCGCTGTGCTTTTGATTCCATGGAAGCTGCGAGGGCCCTTGACTTCTATACCACCCTGGGTGCTGAAAAGTGGGAAGACGGGAATGGAAACATCCAACGTGGTTACTCCAGTAAAGATGCGAGTGAGAATGCCTATACCAAATGGGATAAAGGTGAGATCGGAATGATGTTCGGTTATATCGATGAAGATCTTTTTTCCAAGATTGATCCTGATGTAACCGGGATGGCTCCAATTCCTCTGAGCTATGCTGGCACCAGAGGAGGTGAGATTAACTGTCGGATGCTGGGGCTCTACTCCCGAATCAAGGACAAAGTGGTTCAGGATGCCGCCTGGGAGTATATCAACTTCATCAACAATGATGAAGCACTCGCTCTTCGCACCCGGATCATGGTGGAAAATGGCATGGGCCGGTTTGTTAATCCTGTATATCTCGAAAAATATGGTTATCCAGAGATTGTTCGTCTCTCCCCTCCTGGATGGAGCGAGATCTTCGAGATTGCGGTTGAAACCGGTCAGCCGGAGCCATATGGCAAGAACAGCAATGTTGCCTATGACTTTATGTCCAAGCCGATTCAGAAAGCGGAGCAGCTGGCAATAAATGATGCCCTGCCAACCGATCCTGACGAGCGTCTGGCGGTCATAAAAGACCTGTTGGAAGATGCCAACGCCCGGGCTAATGAGCAGATGATGGGGAAAATTTCTTCAGGAGAGCGTACCAAGCGGCGTCTCACCGCCGTCGTGTTCCTGATTGGTGTCGTTATCGCTTTTTCCTTTGTCTTTCGCAAGGTTATTAAGGCATTCACGCCTCCTGCCAGTGATGGGGAACTGCGCAAAGAGAAGTGGGGATTTGTGAAGTATAAATACGCCTACCTGATTCTGGCACCAGCCCTCCTTGCGATTCTTACCTGGTCCTATGTGCCATTACTCAGGGGGTCATATATGGCTTTTTTCGACTACCGGCTGATAGGAAAATCCACTTTTGTTGGGCTGGATAATTTTGGTGATCTGATTTACGATTCCTTATGGTGGCAGTCGATCTGGAATGCCTTGCGCTACAGTCTGCTGGTCATGTCACTGACCTTCATGCCACCCATCATCCTCGCCATTCTGCTACAGGAAGTGCCGCATGGCAAGCTGCTTTATCGTACCATCTATTATCTGCCCGCCGTGGTTACCGGTCTCGTCACGGTTCTTCTCTGGAAGCAGTTTTACGAACCGAGTACCAATGGTGCCCTCAACTCTATCCTCCTCCATATTCCAGCTGTCGGTTTTATTTTGTTCGGTTTGCTGCTTGGAGGGATATGCCTGGCTTTTGCGATGCGCCTCAGGCTGCATGCACTCTATATCCAGACCGTCATATTTGGCTTTGTTGGGCTGATTCTTCTCTCTTTCTGCTGGAAATTTGCCATACCCATTCTCTTCCCCGATGGTGAAAGTTTGGCTGTCGCCCTGTCCCATATACCTTCGCGACTATTTGCCACAACCCCGGAAGCGTACCGTTGGTTGAGCAATCCTGAAACCGCGATGATTTCCTGTGTCATGCCCATGGTCTGGGCAGGAATGGGGCCGGGTTGTCTGATCTACCTTGCTGCGCTTAAGGGCATTCCAAATGATTACTATGAGGCGGCGGACCTTGATGGTGCCAGTTTTATTGACAAGATTCTATTTGTTGTCTTTCCTACCCTCAAAGCGTTGATCATCATTAATTTTGTCGGTGCTTTCATCAACTCTTGGTATGGGGCTACCGGCAATATTCTGGTGATGACCGGCGGCGGTGCCAATACCGAAGTGGCGGGTCTCTTCATCTGGTACAAAGCCTTCACGTATCTCAAGTTTGGTCCGGCTACAGCGGCGGCCTGGATGCTAGCCTTCATGTTGATCGGCTTCACCGTTTATAAGTTACGCATCCTGTCCCGTGTCGAATTCCGGGCTGCCGGAAGTAAAAAGTAGGGAAAGGGGAGAAAGTTATGGCTATTATTTCAACCATCGGACGTCGTTCGCTCAAAGTTCGAGTCCTCATTGGATCAATCTATACGGTTCTCACCATCGGTGCCGTCACCATGATCTATCCATTCCTGCTCATGATTGCAGGCAGTACCAAGAGTCAGATTGATGTCTCGGAACACCAGGTCATCCCGTCGTATATGCGGGATGATACCATGCTCTGGCGCAAACACGCGGAAGGTTTCTTTAATGAAAAACAGGACATGGTCCGGATGGTTTACCAAACATCCGATATTAATTTTACCACCCTGCCATTGCCGGATGAGACCAAAGTAAACGGTGATCTGGCTGCAGAATGGCAGACGTTTTGTACCCAGGCCAACCTGTCCCCGTGGTATTATGGGGTCAGTTACGTGAATTCACCGAGAACAAAGGTATATGCAAAAAACCTGCGCAACTTCAAAAAGCAGTTGATTGACCGTTTTGAGGGTCAGATCCATGAGCTGAACGCGGCTTTTTCTACGGACTATACCAGTTGGAACGATTTTTACCTGTTACCTGCGATCTTTGTCCTCCGTCGCAGTAATCCTCGTGATGATGCTTTCAATCTTGCCTATCAGAACTTCAAAGCAAGTCGTCCCTTTGAGGATCGATACTACTTGTCCATCTGCGGCTACTACGTCAACAACTTCCTGGCAGGTCGCTATTCAAACCAGATCAGCAAATACAATGAAGCTTGCGGCACGCACTACAGCTCTTTTGATGAGCTCTATTTGCCTGAGTCTCTGGCTGATGCTAAAGATTTTACCCCTCAGGAAAAAGAAGAGTGGGCTCTCTTTGTTCGTCAGATTGTTAATGTGCTCTGGCTTCGGGCAGACTCTTCTGCCGCACCGATCTATCACGCCTTCCTCAAGGCCAAGTATACAGACATCAAGAACCTCAATGAACGGTACGGCACCTTATATGAGACCTTTGATGAGATCCCAATTGTAGAAGACGTCAATGCCACGTCCATTATCGGGGTAGACTGGATGGATGTATTGACCGGATGGAAAGATCCGACCAGTGGGGAGACTTATTGCATCCCACTGGACGCGATTCGTATTCATTCTGTCGACTTCATGTTCCAGGACTATCTGGCGGAAAAATATCAATCCGTGGAAAAGATGAATACGGCTTTGCACACCACGTATGCAAACTTTGATGAGATCCTGCCACCTCAGCTTGATACTCACTATCTGAACTTTTTGAAAACAAAAGACAGTATTCGCAGTGAGTTTACCTGGCGCAATTTCATCACCGTTTTCGACTACATCCTTCTTCATGGCCGTGGGGTTTTTAATACCATTGTCTATTGCCTGCTCGCCATCATGTCTGCCCTGATCATCAATCCTCTGGCTGCATATGCCCTGAGTCGGTACAAGCCCCCCAGTCAATACAAGATCCTGCTCTTTCTCATGCTGACCATGGCTTTTCCGCCCATGGTCACTCAGATCCCGGTCTTTCTCATGTTGCGGGAGTTCAATTTGTTGAATACGTTCTGGGCCCTGATCCTGCCTGGGCTGGCCAACGGTTACGCAATCTTTCTGCTCAAAGGCTTTTTTGATTCGCTGCCACAGGAACTCTATGAAAGTGCGTCATTGGATGGGGCTGGTGAGTTCCGCATCTTCTGGCAGATTACCATGAGCCTTTCTACCCCCATCCTGGCCGTCATTGCTCTCAATGCCTTTACCCATGCGTATGCAAACTTCATGATGGCCCTGTTGATCTGTCAGGATGAGAAGATGTGGACGATCATGCCATGGCTTTATCAGCTCCAGCAGCGTAGCGGGGAAGGGGTGGTTTTTGCCTCCCTTCTGGTCGCATCCGTACCGACATTTCTGATTTTTGCATTCTGCCAGAATATCATTATGCGCGGCATCGTCGTACCGGTGGAGAAATAAGGATGAAGTCACTCAATCTGTTGACGGATATTGGCTGGCATGGCCACGCTTTTCTTGAACAGACCGCTCATGGTCTGATTCCGCTTCGATTCCTTCCCGAGGAAATTGTCGGCATGGGCGATATGATCCCCATTGCCAGGATGCAGACCGGCATTGAATTGACTCTTTCCGGTCAGATCCAAACCCTCACTGTCATGGCCAGATGCCTTAATACCGATCACTACGGCATCACCGCCGAACTCCTTGCCAATGGCCAACGCCACTTGCCCATCTGGTATATCAAAACCAATAGTGATGAGAAGGGAAAAACCGAGCCACAGAAACAGACATGGACCTTTCGTCCCGATCAGCAGCCCGTCCACATTCGTCTGCTCCTGCCTACCCATTGTGAGCTGGAATTCCTTGAAGTCTCGGTCAATGATGAGGCTGTCATCTGGTCCTCGCCCAACGATCACAGACCGGTCTGGATCGCCCATGGTGACTCTATTACTCAGGGAGCCAATGTAGCGATGCCATCCGCCACCTGGCCCTTCCAGGCCGCCAGAAGTTGTGACCTGCAGGCGTACAATCTCTCTATCGGCGGTCATGGTCGTGCCGAACCCGAAATGGCTGCTGCCATCGCCAGACGAAGCGATGCCGATCTACTCTCCCTGCATCTCGGCACCAATAGTCTTGGATTTGAAACCGCCGACCAGTTCGGGGACAGGCTCAATGCCTTTATCTCCACCATCCACCAGGCTCAGCCCGAGCTCCCCATCGTCGTCACCTCACCTATTTATCGCAGTCGCAACGGCAAGGACGAATGGCAGTACCTTGCAGAGTATGCCCTGACCATCGAAGATGTCTGTGATGGGCTCAACACTGGAAAGCCCGGACAGATCCACTTCATCAACGGCCTTTCTCTTTTGCAGTGGAGCAAAGGCTATATGTCTGATGGTCTCCACCTCGATGAACACGGCGCAAGCATCTTTGCACAAAATTTCTGCGAAGCTGCAAAAATTATATTCGACACGATCCTGATAGAGCCATAAAAGGGAGATCATATGCCCGAACCCACATCATGGTTTACTGACGCCCGTTCATCCCATGCAGAACTCGAAGCTATTGCGGCTCAATTCATGCCGGGAGTGTTTGTGTCGGCTAAGGTTTTTTCAGGCACTTATTCGGTTTTCATTGTAGTCATCAACCGTTTTTGCTAGTTTTTTGTTTATGATCAGCGACAGGTTTCCAGATCCAGAACGCTATGCCTGGTTTCGTGAGCACAGCCAGGCTATTATCAAACAGTGTCGCCGGGAGGTTCAATCGGTTCCTGACTGGCAGAACAATCCATTGGCGGTCTATGTACCTGGAGGCGATGGTAAATATCCCAGCTTTTGGGTGCGTGATGCCGTCATGATTTGTCGAAGTGGCTTGATTCCACTCGCGGAAATGATGGCGATGTGTCGGCTGATTCTGGTGATGCAGAATCAGGCAGAAACCCGATTTCTTGCGAATGGGCTGCGAATCACTCCGTGGGCTATAGCTGACCATATCAATTTGCCAGGGTTGGGACTGGCGGAAAGCCAACCACCAGGAGCAGTCTTTTTCCCGGGCACTTATTTATCGGGTGAAAACCAGGGGAATGGTTACTTCGGTTTGCGTCCTGCTGACGATAATATTTACGAAGTCATTATGCTTGTCAGGTTAATTGTAGATGCTCTTCCTCGTGATGCCGGTCATCGTTTTCTTATGGAAGAACTACATGGCATTGGGATTCTGGAACGGCTTGATCGGGGCTGGCAAGCGATGCCAGTGGATATGACTGCCGGATTACCGCTTAATGCAGAGAATGACTGGTCAGCTTCAAGTTTTCACGATGCTTTACGACCATTGGGATTAGTTGCCCTGACCAGTGTCTTACGGGCTCGGGCCACCCGCGATCTGGCCAGGCTTTATGACTGTATGGGGGATCGCAAAAGAGCTGCCGAATTTGAGGCTGTCGCCAAGCAACTGGGAAAGACGATCGTGGATACTTTTCAGCGGGACGATGGCTGGTTGATGATGGCATCAAAAGTCAATCGTCAGGCTGATTTGTGGAGTACCTCAATGGCGGTATTTGAGGGCATTCTGCCAGCGCAGGCAGAAGAAGCCGCCTGTCGTGCGTTATTGCGCGAAGTGGTTAGTGGTGGTGTCATAGATCCGGACAGCGGCTACTTACGTCATACGCCGACCTGCGAAGATATCGAACCCGGTCGACGGATATATGAGCATGAGACCGAGCCCACTGATTGCCGTACCTATCAGTATGGTGGTTACTGGCCGCAGTGCACTGGCTTTGTGTGTTATGCGCTCAATAAAATTGATCCCCACGCTGCCAGATGCCTGGCAGAAATTTTTATTGATCATACCCGCGATCATGTGGATGAGGGGTGTCCGGTGGAATGGCTGCATCCTGTCGATGGTATTCCACTTAACGGACGTCTCTATGGGCCAAGCGCTGCCTTACCTTTGTGTGCATTCACGCAGATGATGAGTCATTGACAGGGAGTGAGGTGCTGGGAACAGGTGTTCAACAGAGCGCAAGCATCCATTTACTGCTGGCAAATAATGGTGGAGTCAAGGCGACATATTATAGTGTTGTTTGTAACCATTGTGAGGGTGCCATCTACGGTTGCTTTTGAGATCGGGTAGGGGAGTGTGAGTCTGGCCGTTGCTGTTGGATCAGAGGTAAGCGGGGTCAATTTGAATTTCGCAGTTGCACCTTTGATTGCATAGGTAATTCGAGCTGCAGCATTTTCTCCTGTTCCGAGAAAAAGGCGGAATTTCGGGGTTATTAAGAATCCAAGGGCAACCAGCTCTCCATCGTCTGGCATGATTGGCTGCTTGCCATTGGCTTCCAAGTCAGCGACAAAGCGATCTTCGATGGCGGAAAGTGCGTTTGTCTTTTCGTTGTTATAGCCATGTTTCCAACGATTTGCGTCGGAGGTTTTGCTGACGTGCAGGAAGATGTTTTCGATTCCCGCTTCTCTGGCTGTGTCGATGAATTGTGTATTCATGACAATTGGGCATAGCTTCTCCTCCTCATCATAAGCAATATGGAAGCGGGTGCCGCTGTGGAGATTGCCTGCCGCAAGCTTCGCCCGGCGAACCAGATAGCGATCGGGTTCCTCCGCGGGAGTACCACCAACCGCGGCAATGACTTTGTCACGAAAGGCTTCATTGAGTGTGATCCATTGGCCGTAATCAGGAATACCAAAGAGTGCCAATGAACCTCGGAAAAGGTATGGAAAGCGCACGGTGGCAAAGTAGGCAGCGCCTCCGCCATTCGAGTAACCGATCATGGAGATATAGGTCATATCCAAATTCTTACCCCATCGCTCTTCTCCGGCTGCCTGAAGGCCGTCATATAGATCCATGATCTCGATACCTCCATCGTCATGGGGAACTGATTTAGATGCGCCCCAACCACGCAGGTCCATGGAGATGCATAAAAAGCCTTTTTGCGCCAATCGAGTTCCCGACCAGCGCACATGGGAACGATCACCCATATAGCCATGCTGCAAGATCATGACTGGCCAGGGTGGCTCTGCTTGAGGAAGCCAGATCATGGCCATTAGCTCGGTATTGTCTAGAGACGACAGGTAAGTGAATTGTCGCGATTGAATTCGTTTTTCGTCACCCTTTACCGGGCAGGTCACAGCCATTACTGCGACGAAACACCACATAGCCCTGCAAGTTTTCATCATATTCCTCGTTAACGGTATAGTTTGGGATTGTGATCTTGTATCGATAAGGTAATCGATTTGGTGCGGGGCGCAATATGATAAAAGGGGAAACTTGTAACAGGTGGGCTATGCAGTAAGGAGATAATGCCATCGGGCTGAGTGCTGGTTTCTTTTTTATTGAGTATTAGAGTATAAGTGTCTATCAAGTAATCGTTGCCTAATAAATGTTATATATTTTCCAAGGATACAGCCATGCGCAAGACTAAGTATGAAAAATTGGCTGCATATCTTCAATGTGAGTTTATCGATGGTAAGGAACCGATGTCTCCTTTGCCATCAATCCCAAAATTGATGGAAAGCCAGAGTGTTTCTCAGGCAACTGTTGATCGTGCGATGGGGCTATTGGAGCAGCAGGGGTTGATTATCAAAATGCCTGGCGTTGGCTGCTTTGTGTCTGAACAGGCCAATGCCGTTGATGAAAATGAAACTGTAGATTATATCTCGCATGAGATTCAAAGAGGCGGATGGATCCAGCGACCACCTTTACGGACGGCAGTCTGTAGTCTTCCAGGGCAGGACAATCCGATGTGGTTGGCACTGGCAGAGGCAATGGCAGAAGAATATGCTCATCTTAAGCTGGATCTGGTCTATCACAATGTTGATATGCCCAGCTTCAGGAGGCTGCTTAATGAAGAAAAGCCTCTCGATATTTTATACCTTACGCCTAGTTCTATTGACTGGCTGGTCAGAGAGGGGATGCTTATGGATCTTTCCGGGTATGACCGGCCCTGGGAGGATGAGCAAGCATTACCAGAATTGGCAGCACAGAACTGCAAGTATGTGGTGCCGTATTCCTATGTCGCGAGAGTAGTCTTGTACGACAAGAAGCAGATGTCGAAATATGACTATGATTTCAGTGCGGGCTGGTCCTGGTATGATTTTCGTAAGGTTTGCAAGGAACTCCGGACTCAAGTGCCTGGACACAAACCGGTGTTGTTGCTGGATGACTACCGATCTTACTTCACGGAATGGGGCATTGAATTAATCGATCCTGCGACTCCAGAGGTCAACTTTCAGGGAGATCTGGTTGAAGAAGCACTTTGCTTTCTGAAGTCCCTTTTTTGTGATTTAGCAGCATTTCCGCTCTGCAGCAGCCTTGATTTGTCAAAAATTGTGGATGTTCTACGCGGTGGTTATCCTGCGCTGAGTATTGGGCGGACTCCCTGGAAGACACGGCTGGAACGAATGGGGACTGACGAACTTGGTATGTGGCCGGTTCCACTGGGGGAAAATGGATTTCAGACGATGGCAATCAACTATCTGGGAGTCTATGCATACAGTTATTTTCCTGAGATGGCCTGGGATGCAATCCGGTATATCTGTAGCCCTAATGGGCAAAAGGTTATCGATCGGGCGCATCAGGAGTTTCCTTTATTTGGTACCTGCGATGGGAAGCTGCATGCTAACGAAATGCTGCGACGTTATGACCAGTCTGGCATGACCACCAACACTACGGAACTGCTGCACCAAACACAATTGCCGGTTCCAATCATGGATGAGCTTACGCACAGTGTGCTTAATCCGGAAATAGAAGCATTTCTTCAGGGGCATACTGATGCTGCCAGTTGCATGGCCCGTATTTCCCGGATCGGAACTACGCTGGTACGCCACGCGATTGCACACCGTCGTCGAATTGGATTGCTGTAAGTTTCATCAGTCACTCTGCGGCAATGGTCTTGGGCTTGCTCACGACAATAAAAGTGCGCCATGGTCTTGATATCGATAAAGATTATCGATATAATGGTTTGTGAGAGCTGGAGTATCTTATAACTTGAATACCGCACTCACATAACTGGAGGGTATCTGGAATGTCGGACATGAAAAGTAGAGATTGCAGTGAAGTAAGAAAATGCCGGGAGGAAGGGACCACTTTTGAGAATGAAACGCGGGTTGTCTGCTTCACGCTGATAGAACTCCTGGTCGTTGTGGCGATAATTTCTATTCTGGCTTCGCTTTTACTGCCTGCTTTAAGTCATGCCAGGAGTAAAGCAAAGGCGGCATCCTGCATGTCACAGCAGAAGCAGATTGGGTTGGCGATTCAAATCTATATGGATGAGAGTGACTCTTACCTGATGCCGATGCTGGTTTCTGACGGTGGAGGACGTCGCAGCAATATGATCGCAAAATATTGGGGCGGTGAATCCATTGGTATTGGTTTACTGATTGATCATTATGATCTGCCCAGAGAAATCACCGTCTGTCCTGGCCGAAGTGAGCATGGAGCTGGCTACAATATTGACTATGTACTTAGCTGGCCACAGCGAGGTGGGCCAGATGTTTTTCGTAAAGAACACCCGAATCTGAGCTATTTTCAGTATGAATCAGCTGTGGCTGCAGGGGGAGTGGGTAATCATAAAGGACGTCGCATCATGATGGCCGATGTTCGCACCCGCGATAATACCTGGCGAGTCAATCCCGCTGATATTCCGCATAAAGGTGGCTGCAATATCCTGATTGATGACGGAAGTGTGGAGTGGAAAAATGATATTTTCGGACCAGCCGGAAAAATCAATCTGTTACCAAATTCCTGGGCAGGGATTGGTGACAAGGATAGAAATGCCAGGGTAAACCATGACTGGGGATCGGGTTGGTGGTATTGGATGGAGAGAGAGTATCAGGGTTTCTAACCTGAGATAGTCTCAGTACGAATTCGCCTCATCTGTTCACTGATACACCTTCAGGAAGTGAATGCACTCCCTTCCTGGAACCGGTACGGCTGTGTCTTTTGCCTGGAGACACGGCCTGGTTCAAGACATGAAAGGAGTATGCATATCAATATGATGTGACCCCCTCCCTTTGACTAAATGATATAATCTGACTGAATCTACGAAAGGAATTTGATATGCGCGCGATAGTGGCCCCTACAATCTTTTCAGCGAGGTGCTCTGCTCTGCGAGAACACTATCTTCAGGGCTTGTTACTGGGATTTGTATTTTTCTTTACCAGTGTGACTGTTTTTGCTGATCTGCCAGAGCTCCAATTCGCCGTCCCGCAGCCAAGCCCAACACCAACTCTCCCTGGTGGTTTTGATACCTTTACGCCGCCATGGACGATTACCACACCGGCTTCAGATACTCCGGCGATTGCAGAACTGACTAAGGTTGCTCAACCGGATGAAACGGTGGTGATCTCAGCCAGCGATCTTACTTCCTATACCGGGGATGATCTGGGTAGGGACGTTCGTTTTCGTATCTACGGGCAGACGACATCGACAGATGGGTTTCTGTGTGATGGCAGTATTCAACGCCTGGTTGATGGCTTCGCACAGGTGACGTTGCCGGAAGAACTGCCATCAAAAAGTATGTACCTGTTGTGGGGGGAAAACGAGAATGGAGCAGGTTATCCACGGATGATCAATCAGACGGATGCCTGGTGGGTCGGTCCTGAGATTGCGTTTCCCGGTGATACGGTCTCTGTTTTTGGCCGGAACCTCTCCCATGACAACTGGACCTCTGATGCGTGGATTTATGTGACTGATGGCAGTACTGGAACCTGGATGACACCAACCTCCGTCAGTCCGTATCGGGTGAGCTTTACCCTTCCAACCGGGTGGACGACGGGAGATTACGAGGTCTGGGCACATAATGGACATGGCGGTGTACTTGGCTGGAGTGGGCCGTTTGACCTTACGGTCGAAGATGCCCCTGATTTTGCTGGTGGCGCAACCTATGATGTGACCACATTCGGTGCTGTCGGCGATGGTGTCACCGATGATACAGATGCCATCAACGATGCCATTCTGGCAACAAGAACGCTGGCAGCAGGACATGGTGGTCCGCTGAATACCCTCTATTTCCCTCCTGGTGTCTACATGATCAGTGATGACATTCTGGTCGCGACGCGACTCAAGATCAAAGGGGCAGGAATGGATCAGACCATTATTCGAGCCATGCCTGGTATGGACTATTTTATGTCAGCAGGTGCTCCCAATTATGCCAGATATGAAGACCTGACTTTTGATGCCAACGGGCAGGGAACGACTAATATGATTCAACATAGAAG
>MDTD01085147.1_pt1 | contig 29594 bp, 24 predicted proteins | sample 811221 | NCBI WGS metagenome assembly MDTD01 (sample SAMN05326646, study PRJNA326480) | marine metagenome | isolation source: seawater | place: Pacific Ocean: South West | collected 2011 | reverse complement strand
GTTGCAACCGGAAACATTCCTTTCAAAATAAAATAAGAATATCCACTTGAACTCATCCCTATTTAAAATTCGTCGCCAAAAAAACACAATTAAACGCAACTTTATTTAAATTAAACAGTAAAAGCCCTTCAGAACAACTAAATGAAGGGTTTATTACTACACAACACTCTTCGGCGAACTTAAAAACTATTTAAAATGATCAAAAGAAATCTAGCGAAACTGCTCTTATCCACGTGTGTGTTTTCATCCACACTAACCGTTAGTTCACAAACCTTATCAACCCCTGTTGCAGAAGGGGTATACGGTGGACAAATACTTGATATCGAGTCCTGGGAATTTGACACCGATTCAATTTACGTAGCCATATCTACCGAAAGCCCAAACTCCATATTTTTAGCAAAGGCTTATAGAGGGAGCAGTAGAAATAATCTGAGCTTCTCTGTATTAGAAAGTGCCGGTAGTGATGATGGCTATGGTTCTCATGTTGAAAACATTGAAATTCACCAACAAAGCAACACCTTATTCTTTTTGACGAATGGTTCAGTTTATAAAACCGGTTTGACCGCCTCTTCCGCCAGTTTAGTAAGTGACTTGGTAAAGGCGTTTATCATTCAAAACGACACGATGTGTTTAGTGAAAAATAATTTAATTGCAGGAGGAAATGATACACTTGAATTTGGACCGATTGACGCATTAGGGAATTTCACCTCAACAAATGGGTTTAGCTTATTGAAACGATTTAATGACCCTCCTCAACTTCTTATTTCTCCAGTAGACAACCAACTCCATTTATTTGACAGAGGAACGAACCCACAAAGGCAAATGATAATGGATCCATTTAATGGAATGACAAATAGTTCTCCGATAGCATCCGCTGTAAGTGCAGCTCCAATTGTAGCGAATGCCGATTGGCGAACTACTGGAATTGCGGATGATGGTACAATTTATGTTGCTGGTCAACCTCCTTTAGATTCTCCCACCGATACTGATCGAAGAATTGCATGGTCTACAGACAATGGTTTCAATTGGGATTATGAATTCATGAATGGCCCTGGTCCGATTGGCGGGGTGGTTGGATCCAATATTATTATTGATGATTTATCGGGATCACGAAACCTATTTTGTGGAAACCTGTTTTTAACCGATACCTCAAACATGGGTAATTGGAACAACCCAGGCACAGTGTATATAGGGAATTTAAATCGAGCCAACGATGGAAAAACACTTTCCGACCCTTTGGTAAATGATCTTAAATATCATACTACTAACATTGGGTTTGGATTCTCTACCAGTGAAGGCGATAGCATCTTTGGTTGGAACGAAGGGATTGAAGCTGTACAAGTAAATGATATTGATATGAATCCAGACTTCTCAATTGGTTGGGTAGCATCCAAATCCGGGATTCGAAAAGTAGAAAATTACAATACAGCAAGTGAAACATGGCATTCTCCATCTTTCCCTGATTCAGACGGTTCCCCATACCTTTCGGTTGCTGTAGATACATTTGATCACAACACCGTATTTGTTGGAAACCAAAGGGTGTACAGAACTACCAATGGCGGAACTTCAACCGGAATGGATGATGGTTGGGAAAGAGTTTTTACCCCAGAATCAAGTCCATACAACTTTAACAGAATCAATACAAAATGTAATGTTGTTGCCATCTCAAAATATGATCGCAATGTAGTATTGGCTGGATTCTCACAAGACTATAGTAACAAAGGGGGAGCCTTCTACAGTTTAGACGGTGGAAACAATTGGGATCAACTTCTGTTAGTTGAAACCACGACAGGAGAGGATTTGGATGTGATGGACATTGAACTTACCGAAGAGGGGGGTAACATTGTTGCTTATATTGGAGTTGAATCTGACCCATTAACTACAGGTGCTTATGGAGTTTACAGAGCAGAATTATCTTCAAGTTCTTGGACTGTAACTCACTCATCAGCATTTGGTGCAACCGATAATATTATCGATTTGGAAATGAACATAGCGAGAGACACATTAATTGTTCTATACAGGGATCCTGGACTTCTTCCAGTAAACAATGTCATTTTCAAAGATATTACAGCAGGTACATGGAGCAGCAACTACCCCGGACCAAGTTCTGACAATGGATTTTCAACAGCCATTACAGTAGGAGACAATTATATTTTCATGGCAATTGATGAAAAAATTTATACATGTCCTGTTTCTTCCCCACTCACGTGGAGTTTAGCTTACTCCTACCCTGCAGGAATAGAGATCAATGTGCTTTTTTATGATGAACTTTTAGTGGGTACTTCCACGGGATTATATGCTCAGGATTTAGAAACTTCATCCGTTAGTGTGCATGACCAATTGACTCAAAGTGACGATAACGTATCTATTTTATTTGAAGAAGGTTTAATTCATGTATCTGCTAATTTTGTCATCCAAAACATTGAAGTCTTTGACCTGGGTGGAAAGCTAGTATACAGCGGGATTCCAAAAGAGAAAAATATCTCATTCAATCAAAATTTAAAAGGAGGTTTATATATTGTAAATACCACAAACAAATCGGGGATTACGCATTCTAATAAAATCGCAGTAACACAATCTAAATAATTAAACACTACGATACGAAAAGAGGCTTTACGGAGCCTCTTTTTTTTGCACGTTGAACTCATTAATTTTACCGCCTTAATGATTCTATTTTTTTGTATACTTAATAGAGCGTGAATTTATCTTAAATTAGTATAACGCTATGTCATTCATTACTCACATAAATACTTCTTTTCGCACAATATGCTTTTTTCTACTTCTTGTTGGATTTTTTAAAGCGAATAGTCAAATCATACTAAAAGACACTCTATCAGGAAATAGCAGAGAAATCTCCTATGGCACCAAGATTTTTTATACACTTTACTCTGACTCCGTTTTAGGAATTGAAATGACACCCGATTACGGAATTCTTTCAACCTCATATGATTCTATCCTCGTTTTTAATGATGGTACAGAGGTTAATAAAAATGACATTAGCTTTTTGGAAATCGATCGAAAAGGGATTAGAAAATGGAAAAATTTCGCCAAACCTTTTTTAATTACAGGAATAGGAATACTATCCAAAGGTGTTTTAATGGCTTTTGCTGAAGGGACTGAGGGTAAAAATGAAGAGATCGTCCCAGTTTATATATCCATAGGATTTGCAACAACAGGGCTTTCAAGCATTCCGTTCCTCTTTAAGAACAAATCATATGACCTTACCAGTGGCAACTACCACATACTAACACCGTAGTTTTATGAAACATAGCTTAAGTGATATAAAAGCACTTATACAAGACAGAAGAACCATTAAACCCGAGGATTTCAAACCAAGAAAAGTATTAGATGACCAATTGAGGGAAATCTTAAACAGTGCTCGATGGGCTCCAACACATGGAATGACAGAGCCGTGGCATTTTGTAATTTTTCAAGAAAATGCTTTAATAGACTTGGGTAAATTTATGGCAGATACCTATAATCACGCTACTAGTTCCGAGGAGTTTAATCAAAAAAAATTTGATAAACTTTTGAATCGTCCTCAACTATCAAGTGTAGTTATTGCCATATGCATGAAACGTCAGGAGATTGAAAAAATCCCGGAAATTGAAGAAATTGAAGCTGTAGCCTGCGCCGTTCAAAACATGCATCTTACAGCGACCGCTTACGGATTAGGTGGGTATTGGAGCAGTGGTGCAGTATGCTACTCTGAGGAAATGAAAACCTTTCTTAACCTACAACCTAAAGATAAATGCCTCGGACTTTTTTACCTTGGCTATCCCAATATTGATTGGCCCAAAAAACATCGCAAACCATTAGAATATAAAACAGAATGGAGAAAGTAATCTCAGGACTATTCCTTTTTTTATCCTTTTCCTGCATTAGTCAGTCTATACACTCTGATTCTATTCAATACTTTCTACCGTCTAATTTTACAGGTCAAATCGCCGTGAAAAAATTTAATGGTGAATTTATTTACAAAAAAAACTTTGGAAACAAAGACAGGCTAAAAGTTGAACCCATTAATGATTCTACTCTTTTTAATATCGGTCAACTCTCCCACTCCTTTGTAGATTTTGCCATACAACATTTACTAAAGTTGAGTAAAATAAAGCTATCCGAAAACATAACTTCCTATCTACCTCAATTCCCCTACGAAAACATCACGGTCGAGCATTTGATTAACCATCAATCTGGCCTCCCTGCTTCTTATCTTAAATTTTACCACAAAGAATATTACAATGATTGGAACATCAAACTGGAGGATCGTCAAAAAAGAATGGATAATGATGACCTTCTTCTACTTATTCACACGAAAAAACCAACATTATCCTTTGAACCTGGCAAAAAAACTCAATATGCTGATTTTAATTATCTAATTCTTGTCTCTTTACTTGAACGGGTAACTCAAAAGGATTTTGAATTTTTAATCAAAGAATTAGTCAGCCAAAGTCATATTCCGTGTCAACCAAAAGCGTGTTCAAAACAAGACACCATACTAAATAAAGGATGGGGATACCGATTTTTCCCTGATTCAACCTTGGCTTTATGTGATAATCTCCGTTCTCGTGGTTTCCCATTTGATGATGGAACGAAAGGCAATCAACACATCTACCTTTCGGCCTCTGACCTTGCTCATTGGGGACAATTTCTTATTCAAGAACTTCATTTAGACTCCGTAAAACCTACTAAAACTAGATCATTCCCTGATCCTTATCAGTTTACCTATGATAATGAATTGAATATACTACGTAGTAAAGGAGGCTATGGTGGTATCCATTCCCATATAATCTATACATACAACCATCAATGGATTGTAACAATTCATTCCGCACTTTTAAATCCTGACATGAATTCAAACGCACTAAACGAGCTTCTTCGTTATTTAAATAGAATACAAATACCTTAAGTGAAATTAAGATATATATCTCCTTGGTTTACACCCCCTCTTTGATAAAAATAAACAATCAGAAAAAAAGCATAACTTTTTCGGAATCCAAACGTTAAGAAAGGGTTTATTAGCGATACTGAATGAAATTATTAGGTTTGTTTTATCATTTCAGTGAAGTCATACGTAATTAATAAATAGTATATGGAAATCAAAAGAACCTTCGACATTCTTCCTCATGCTTTAAAAAGTTATCCGTTTGAGGACTGTTTAGCTGCTAAAGTAAATGGTAAGTGGGAGAAATACTCAACTCAAGACTTTAGTAATCAAGTGCAACAAATGAGCAACGCACTTATTGAATTAGGGGTTGAACCTGGTGATAAGATTTCTTCAATTAATAATAATCGACCAGAGTGGAATATATTAAATTATGCAGTTGCTCAAATTGGTGCTATTCTATGCCCCATGTATCCCACAATCTCTGCAGAGGATTATGAATACATCTTTAACCATTCAGAGGTCAAATATGTATTTGTAAGTGATGCCGAAATTTTAGAAAAGGTGAATAAGGCAAAAGAAAAAGCACCGGGCATAATTGACGTGTTTACCTTCGATAAAATTGATGATGCAAAACACTGGACAGAGGTACTCAAACTGGGCAACAATCAACACAATGATGAAATCAAAAAGCGTAGTAACGATATAAAAGAGACGGATCTGGTCACGATAATATATACTTCTGGAACAACGGGAAAGCCTAAAGGAGTAATGTTAAGTCACCTCAACTTAATGTCCAATGTGAAAGCCGGAATCCCTTTACTCCCTGTTGAGGCAGGTGATATAGCCCTAAGTTTCCTTCCTGTTTGTCATGTTTTTGAGCGGACGATTCTCAATTTATATATCTATGCCGGAATAAAAATATATTACGCTGAAAGTTTAGAAAAAATTGGAGAAAACATAAAAGAAGTTAAACCACATATTTTCACAGCTGTTCCTCGACTCATTGAAAAAGTGTATGATAAAATCATCGCCGGAGGCAGTCAAAAATCAGGAATAATAAAAAAGCTCTTCTTCTGGGCAGTTGGTAAAGCTCAAAATTTTGAAATTGGTAACGGCAGGAATTTTATCGCTGACAAACTTGTTTACTCAAAAATACGAGAAGGTCTTGGAGGAAACGTTAAAGTTATTATTTCTGGTTCTGCAGCACTTCAAGCTCGATTGCAGAAATTCTTTTGGGGTGTTGGTTTGCCTGTTTTGGAAGGTTATGGATTAACGGAAACCTCTCCAATTATATCTGTGAACACATTATTACCTGATGGTACTAAATTCGGTACTGTAGGAAAAGTAGTTGAAAAAGTAGAAGTTAAAATCGCGGAGGATGGTGAAATTCTCGCAAAAGGACCAAATGTTATGCTTGGTTACTATAAGGATGAGCAACAAACCGATGAGGTGATGACGGGTGAATGGTTCCATACAGGAGATATTGGAACATTTGAAAATGACTTTCTAAAAATCACCGATAGAAAAAAACAAATGTTTAAAACCTCTGGAGGGAAATATGTAGCACCCGGACCTATTGAAAACACCATGAAAGCCTCTCCTTTTATTGAACAAATCATGGTAATTGGAGAAGGAAAAAAGCATACATCAGCACTTATTGTACCTGCCTTTGAATACATAAAAGCATGGGGGAAAGAAGAAAATCTTGGAAATAAAACAAATACTGAAATTTGCTCCAACAAAGATGTTATTGCTGCTATTCATGCTGACATTAAAAATTTCAACCAAAGTTTCGGTCAAGTAGAGCAAATCAAAAAATTTGAATTAATCGATCATGAGTGGTCTGTAGCCGGTGGTGAATTAACACCAACAATGAAACCAAAAAGGAAGCCAATTATGGCTAAATATGAACACTTGGTGAAAAAAATATACGGAGAACAATAGATCATTTTTTTCTATTCATTATATGAAACTTTTAACGGTGTAAACAGGTAAAATCTGCTGTTTACACTTACTATTTTTATACAATCACAGTATGCGGAAAATTAATAAAGTAGCGGTTCTTGGTTCGGGAGTAATGGGATCTCGAATCGCATGTCATTTTGCAAATATCGGAGTAAATGTTATTCTATTGGATATTGTCCCAAAGGAAACGAATGAAAAAGAAAATGCGAAAGGACTCACTCTGGAGGATAAAATAGTTCGAAATAGAATTGTAAATGAGGCCTTAAATTTTGCAATTAAATCAAATCCTTCCCCGCTCTACAAAAAATCTGACGGAAGAAAAATTGAAACGGGTAATTTTGATGATGACCTTCATAAAATCAGTGATTGTGACTGGACGATTGAAGTTGTAGTTGAAAATTTAGAGATAAAAAAGAAGGTTTTCAATGAAGTTGAAAAACATCGAAAGCCAGGATCATTAATCACCTCCAACACTTCAGGAATCCCTATCCATCTTATGCTCGAAGGAAGAAGTGAAGATTTCCAAAAACATTTCTGTGGAACCCACTTCTTTAATCCTCCACGATACTTGAAATTACTGGAAATTATTCCAACACCTAAAACCGATACACAAGTCACTCAATTTGTAATGAATTATGGTGAAAAGTTTCTAGGAAAAACAACGGTTTTGTGTAAAGACACTCCTGCTTTTATTGCAAATCGAATTGGCGTATTTGGTATCATGAACCTCTTTCATACTGTGAAAGAACTAGGTATGACCGTTGGAGAAGTGGATAAATTAACAGGTCCTATTCTTGGTCGCCCCAAATCAGCTACGTTTAGAACCTGTGATGTTGTAGGTTTAGATACTTTAATTAAAGTTGCGAATGGTGTTCAACAAAATTGCCCAGAAGATGAATCAAATGCACAATTCACCATTCCAGAATATATTACAAAAATGGAATCTAATGGGTGGTTGGGTTCTAAATCCAAACAAGGTTTTTATAAAAAAGACAAAGACGAACAAGGTAAAAAAACAATTTTAGAATTGAATTTGGAAACCTTAGAATACGGCCCTAAATCAAAAGTGAAATTTGCCACGCTGGATTTAGCGAAATCAGAGGATAATCTTTCAAAAAGAATGGGCATTCTTGCAATGGGAAAAGATAAAGCCGGCGATTTTTACAGACGGATCTTCACCAACCTATTCTCTTATGTAGCCAATAGAATTCCAGAAATATCCGATGAACTATACAAGATCGATCAGGGTATGAAAGCTGGATTCGGCTGGAAGCTTGGACCCTTTGAAACTTGGGATGCTATAGGAGTTAAAAATGCTGTTGGTTTAATGCAAAAAAGCGGCATTCAAGTAGCTTCATGGGTTACCGATATGCTTGCCTCAGGGAAAAAAAGTTTTTATAAAATTGAAAATGGTGTTCGAACATTTTATGATGTTAACTCACAATCCTACAAAACGATTCCTGGAGCTGAAAACTTTATTATTCTTGATAATTTAAGAGCCTCCAATGTGGTTTGGAAAAACAGCGGAACAACGTTATTTGACCTTGGAGATGGTGTACTAAATTTAGAATTTCATACAAAAATGAACACCATGGGAAGTGAAATACTTCAAGGTATTAATAAAGCGATAGATTTAGCAGAAAACGAAGGCTGGAATGGTATTGTCATTGCTAATCAAGGCGATAATTTTTCAGCAGGAGCAAACCTCGGAATGGTATTTATGTTAGCTATTGAGCAAGAATATGACGAGCTCGATTTTGCAATACGATATTTTCAAAAAACAATGATGAGGGTACGGTGTTCCAGCATACCGGTTGTAATTGCTCCTCATGCCTTAGCTCTTGGAGGTGGTTGTGAAATCGCTTTGCACGCCGACAAAGTCATAGCCAGTGCAGAAACCTACACAGGACTAGTAGAAGTTGGAGCAGGAGTTATTCCAGGAGGGGGGGGAACCAAAGAATTTGCGCTTAGACTATCCGATGAAACGTTTGACGGAGATATTGAACTACCTTCTCTAAGAGATCGTTTTTTAACAATAGGAATGGCTAAAGTTTCTACAAGTGCAGCTGAAGCTTTCGACTTAGGTATTTATAAAAAAGGTAGAGATAAAGTGGTTATCAACCAAGATCGTCAGATTAAAGAAGCGAAATCGGCAGTATTAGAACTCGCTCTATCCGGATACACTCCACCTCAAGAACGAAAAAATATTCGGGTGCTTGGTCGTCAGGGACTAGGAATGGTTTATGCTGGTGCACACACAATGTATAGTGGAAAATACATTTCCGAACACGATAAATTAATATCCGAAAAATTAGGATACGTTTTATGTGGAGGTGATTTATCTGCAAAAACAACTGTATCCGAACAATACCTATTAAACTTGGAACGAGAAGCATTTTTATCCCTGTTGGGTGAGAAAAAAACACTCGAAAGAATTCAAAGCATATTAACTACCGGAAAGCCGCTAAGGAACTAATAAAAAATTTTTGTTTACCCATGAAGGTAATTAAACACATAGTAGCCCTATCCATTATTCTTGGACTTCTCAGTTTCACACAAACTCCTGAGGAATTAACAGCCATGCGTCCAAAGCATGCGCCCGATACAACGAGTCATAGAAATAAACTTGATAACAATGGAAATAAATGGGGGAACTGGCAATTCTATTCTGAAAATGGAATTTTGATACTGGAAATTAATTACAAGAATAATAAAAGGAATGGTGAATTTGTTCGATACAATGGAGTAACTGGAAAAATGCTTGAAAAAGGCGCTTACCTGGATGATTTAAAAAATGGTTCTTTTACAAAGTGGTATAACAATAGTGCCAAACGAGTGGAGGGTTCATACCGAAAAGGAATGAAAAACGGATTGTGGAGTTATTATTTTAAAAATGCACCAGGTACAGTTAGACTAACTGGTAATTTCAAAGAGGGAAAAAAACATGGAAAATGGATTTTTTACGATAAAAACGAAACTGTTCGTTCAATCATTAAATACCAAAACGGTGTTATTGTTGAATCAAAGAAATTAGATAAAAAAGATTAAAAATATGGAAGCATACATTGTAGCAGGATATAGATCAGCAGTTGGAAAATCAAAAAGGGGAGGGTTTAGATTTTTTCGTCCTGATGACCTAAGTGCACAAGTGGTGAAGAAACTCATGTCGGACCTTCCTAATTTGGATCCAAATCGTGTTGATGATGTCATTTGTGGAAATGCTACTCCTGAAGCAGAACAGGGACTAAACATTGGCCGAATGATATCCCTAATGGGCTTGGACACTGTGAAAGTTCCTGGAATGACTGTTAATAGATATTGCTCCTCTGGCCTTGAAACAATTTCAATTGCAGTTGCAAAAATTAAAGCAGGTATGTCAGATTGCATTATTGCTGGGGGTGTTGAATGTATGTCTCCCATCCCTTTTGGGGGTTGGAAAATTACTCCAAACTATGAAATAGCTAAAAATAATCCTGATTGGTATTGGGGAATGGGATTAACCGCAGAAGAAGTGGCTAATCAATATAACATCACCCGATCAGACCAGGATGAATTTTCTTACCACTCTCACATGAAAGCCCTTAATGCGTTAGATAAAGGTATTTTTAAAGATGATATTGCTCCTGTTACAATCAAAGAGATCTTCCTTGATGAAAATGAAAAGCGTCAAGAACGCGAATTTGTTGTTGAATCCGATGAAGGACCGAGAAAAGGCACCACAATAGAGGCACTTTCAAAACTTAAGCCTGTGTTTGCCGCAGGAGGATCAGTTACAGCAGGAAATTCATCTCAAACTTCAGATGGTGCAGCTTTTGTCATGGTAATGAGTGAAAAAATGATAAAAGAGCTCAATATCGAACCAATTGCGCGATTAGTCTCTTATCACGTGGCTGCTTTAGAACCAAAAATAATGGGTGTGGGTCCAATCTACGCTGTTCCAGGTGCTTTAGAAAAAGCTGGAATGCAACTCAATCAAATTGAACAAATTGAATTGAATGAAGCTTTTGCGTCTCAATCAGTAGCTGTTATTCGAGAGTTAGGTTTAAACCCGGATATTGTGAATGTGAATGGAGGGGCGATTGCATTAGGCCATCCATTAGGGTGCACAGGAGCCAAATTATCCGTTCAGCTTTTCAATGAAATGAAAAGAAGGAATCAAAAATTTGGAATGGTCACCATGTGTGTGGGAACGGGCCAAGGTGCTGCAGGAATTTTTGAAATGCTGTAAGCAACTTTTTAGGAGGTTAAAATCTCCTTTAGAAAATAATTTATTAACTGGGATCGTTTTAAGTAATAACGCTTAATTGATCCTTTTAAAAGAAAACATTATGTCAGACGAAAAAAAATCAATCAAAGGAGGCGAGTTTTTAATTAAAGAAGCCAATATAGAAGATATTTTCATTGCTGAAGAATGGGATGAGGAACAAAAAATGATGCGGGATACATGTTATGACTTCCTTAATGCAGAAATATTTCCTGATTTAGATCGCATTGACCAACTTGAGGAGGGATTAATGCCTTCCAAATTAGATAAAGCAGGAGAGCTTGGTTTATTAGGAATTTCAATACCAGCTAAATATGGTGGTTTTGAGAAAGATTTCAATACTTCACTTCTTATCAATGAAGCAACTGGATCCGGTCATTCCTTTGCCGTTGCCCTATCTGCACATACCGGAATTGGAACTCTTCCTATTCTTTACTATGGAAATGAAGAGCAAAAGGCAAAATATCTTCCTGATTTAACCACGGGGGCTAAAAAGGCATGTTATTGTTTAACAGAACCTGGATCAGGTTCTGACGCTAACTCTGGTAAAACAAAAGCTGTTCTTTCTGAAGATGGTTCACATTACACCCTGAATGGACAGAAAATGTGGATTACCAATGGAGGGTTTGCTGATATTTTCATTGTATTTGCTAAAGTAGATAACGATGAAAACTTAAGCGCTCTTATCGTTGAAAAAGAGTTCGGAGGAATTAGTTTGAATCCGGAGGAACATAAGATGGGTATAAAAGGATCTTCTACTCGACAAGTATTTTTTAATGATGTTAAAGTACCAAAAGAAAACTTTTTAGGTGAACGGGAAGGAGGATTTAAAATTGCACTAAATATCCTAAACATTGGGCGAATTAAACTGGCTGCAGCCGCGCTCGGTGCTATGAAAAGAATTATTAGTCAATCCATAAATTACTCCAACGAAAGAGAGCAATTTGGCAGACAAATTTCTAAGTATGGTGCGATTCGGTATAAATTAGCAGAGCAGGCGATACAATCTTTTGCTGTTGAATCCGCATTATATCGAACAGGATTAAATATTGATCAGGCTACGGAAGAATTGCTCGCTGGCGGAATGGATGAAGCGCAAGCCAAATTAAAAGGTGTTGAAGAGTTCGCTATCGAAGCTGCAATTCTTAAAGTATTTGGTTCCGAAGCATTGGATTATGTAATCGATGAAGGTGTTCAAGTATTTGGTGGTATGGGATACTCTGCAGACGCGCCAATGGAACGATCATACAGAGATTCTCGAATAAACAGAATATTTGAAGGAACGAATGAAATCAACCGAATGCTTATTGTAGATATGCTTTTGAAAAGAGCTATGAAAGGTCAACTTAACTTACTTGGACCTGCGCAAGCTGTTCAAAAAGAGTTAATGAGTATTCCAGATTTTGGAGAACAAGATGATCGTTTACTTGCCGCTGAGGACAGATATATCGCTAATTTTAAAAAGGCTATTTTAATGACAGCAGGAGCAGCCGTACAGAAATTAATGACCTCTCTTGCTAAGGAACAAGAAATCTTAATGAACCTCTCAGATATGGTTATACAAACCTATGTGGCAGAATCTATGCTTCTTCGGGTTAAAAAAATTATTCAATTAAAAGGAGAACAAGAGGCTGAGCAAAAAATTGCTGCTGTTCAAACCTACATTTACGATGCTGCAGATAAAATAAATAAATCAGGTAAAGACGCCATTAATTCCTTTGCAGAAGGAGATGAGCAGAGAATGATGTTGTTAGGTATTAAGCGTTTTACGAAAGTCGCCCCCTTCAATGTAAAAGAAGCGAGGCAATCTATTGCCCAACATTTAATTGCAGAAAACAAGTATGCCTTGTAAATTATAAGGCATAAAATAACAAACAAAATAAGGGGCATATGCCCCTTATTTGTTCTTTAATATTACACACTGATAGTAAGGTTATATTTATTCAGAATCTTTTTCAATAAATAAAGTTTGAGTAGGAAAGGCAAAATCTAATTTTGCATGCGCAAACTTATCTAAAATCTCTAAATTAATTTCTGTTTGAACTCCAAGGATATCTGCACCAGGAGAAATATAATACACACAAATCACATTCAAAGCAGAGTCATTAAATGCATTAAATCCAACAAAAACTTTTTCATCAACACCCTCTTTACTGTTTACAATATCTTTTAAAAGACCCATTGCCTCTTTAACTCCATCACTTTTTGTATCATACGTCAATCCCAGATTTAAAACAACTTTTCTAGATGGTTCAGAACTAATATTTTCAATCGCACTTTCAGAAAACTTTGAGTTAGGAATTGTAACCATCCGTCCATCTAACGTTCTAATTCGAGTACTTCTAATGCCGATCTCTTCAACGGCACCATCAAACCCTGAAATCTTAATTCTATCTTTTACCTTAAATGGCTTATCTACAAAAATTGTAAACCCACCAAAAAGATTTTTCACAGAATCTTGTGCTGCTAAAGCAAGAGCTAATCCACCAATACCAAGACCAGCAACAATTGCTCCCACATCATATCCTGCGTTATTCAACCCAAGAATGATAGCCATAATCCAAACAGTGGATTTTAGTACTTTTCTTAGAATAGGAATTAATTGATCATCTAAATCACTTTCTGTTTTCTCTATAATAGGGACTAAATAACTCTCAATTAAAGCTTCAATTGTCCTGGTTATTGCCCAAGCGATAAAACCAAGTAAAACGATGAAAAAGAATTTATCAATTCTACTCTGCCCTATTTCACCTAATTGCAACCAGCTGAGAGACTTCCAGATCCCTATTGAACCTAAAATGTAAGCAATCGGTTTTTCCAATAGATTTATGAGTAGATCATCCAGTTGAGATTTGGTCTTTTTTGCAAGCTTACTGATAACCTTGCTCAAGAGCCAAAAAATAACTTTTGCTCCAAGAATTGACAGTGTAATTAATCCCGCCGTTATTCCCCAATCCAGTAATTGAATTCCAAATGGTTCTTGCCAACTAAAATTTTCCATACGTTTATTTTTGTGTTAAAGTATTAATTTATTCTTTCATAATCGTTGTTATCCTTTTTTTTCGGACAGAGAATTACAGTTGCTTTTAAAGCGCTATTTGAAACATACCTAATATCAATTAACTTTGTATTATGGAAAACGATTGGAAAGAAAGACTCGGCATGGTTTATTCAACCAATCCAGACTTTGATTATGATCATGGGAATAGAGAAGATGAAGAAACGCTTCCACCTCATGAACAACAACTTTATGTGAGTTTGGATAAAAAAAATCGAAAAGGTAAAGCTGTTTCTTTGGTTGAAGGTTTTGTAGGCTCAGAAGAGGATTTAAAAGATTTGGGTAAACTACTGAAATCAAAATGCGGTGTTGGCGGCTCTGCAAAAAACGGAGAGATTTTAATTCAGGGTGATTTTAGAGATAAAATTGTTTCATTACTTCAATTGGAAGGATATCAAGTAAAAAGAAAAGGGGGATAAAGCATTAAAGAAAATTGTTGTTGTTAAATTTTAAACTTAGATGAACCTTAAAAACCACATAGGAAGACTAAGAATTGCTGCATTAATTGAAGGAATTACCTGTATCGCGCTTTATTTGATTGCTATGCCTTTAAAATATAGTGCAGGTATTGACTCGGCAGTGAGAATACCGGGGATGATACATGGTATATTTTTTATCGCCTACTTAGTTTTATTATTACCTGTTTACAAACAAGAAAACTGGAAATTTGGACGACTTTTTATTTGCGGTATTGCTTCGATTGTTCCATTTATGACCTTTTGGGTAGATTATAAATATTTCAAGTACATCAGAAAAAATGCTAATAATGAAGATGTTATAGATTCTTAATGTAACTCTGATATTGTCCAATCGTACTTCAAATCATGAGTCTTTCTCCTCAACAACTAAAGCTTCAAAAGCGAATGCTTTCGCCATTAAAATTTAAGCTCTTCAAGTTGTTTAAACTTCCTTTAGCGTTTTTTGTAGGCCTTCGATTAAAAGCACTTGATGAAGACTCCGCCATCACTGAGGTAAAATATAAATACCTCAACAAAAACCCTTTTAAATCCATTTATTTTGCTGTACTTGCAATGACTGCTGAATTAAGCACAGGAGTATTGGCAATTTTTTCAATGGCAAAACATGATGAATCAATTGCTGTTTTAGTTGTTGAATCAAATGGTAAATTCCTTAAAAAAGCAACGGGAAGAATTCGCTTTACATGTAACGATGGCGCAAAATTTAAATCCGCTTTACAAAAATGTGTTGCAGAAAATACACCTGTTCAAGTAACTGCTTGTGCTCAAGGATTTAATGATTTTGGTGATTTGGTTTGCGAATACTATTTCACTTGGAGTTTTAAAGTGAGAGAAACAGTTAGTTAATCGCTAACATTGAATTAAAGCAGCCTTTTTTGGTATATTCAATTAAAGCAAACGGTCATGTCATAAGAAAAGAATCTCCTATTGAAATTCAATACAATGTTAACGTACATTAACAATTAATGTACGCGTGGTATTCACAATATATGTATATTTGTTAAAACAAATAATATGGAAAAATCGGATTTAGTAGAAGCATACACCAACCATCTTTTAACAGAAGGAAAACGCCCCTTAAATGTTTATAAATTTTGTCAATCCATAAAAATTGAGGAATCTAAATTTTACCAATTTTTTGGGTCATTCGAATCAATTGAAAAATTTGTATTTACTCATTTTTTTGAAGAAACAATTAAAGTACTAAAAGCGAATAAAGAATATGAAAGCTTTAGCGAAAAAGACAAACTATTATCCCTTTATTACACTTACATTGAAAACCTAACCGCAAATAGGAGTTTAGCGCTCTACTTATTGGATATTAAAAATCCAATCAAAGGACTCTCTAACATTCATGGTGTAAAATCCCATTTTAAATCTTTTGTTGAAAGTTTAGATCTTAAACAACCAGAAATCCCGGTGGATCAGTTAAGGGAATTTCAAGAAAAAGGGATTAGTGAAGTTTTATGGGGTCAGTTTCTAACTATCATCAAATATTGGATGAAAGATGAATCACCAAGTTTTGAAAAAACGGATGCATTTATTGAAAAATCCACCTCAGTAGGTTTCGAACTATTTAATTTCAGTCAGTTAGAAAGCGTCATTGATTTTGGAAAATTTATTTTCAAAGACGCTTTTAAAATGAATTAATATGAAAACAATCAACAGCATACCAACCTCAAAATTACAACGTGCTTCAAATATTATAAAAACGGGCGCTAAAGTGGGTGGAAATTATGTAAAATACTATGCAAATAGAGTTACAAAATCCAAGGAAGAGGCCGATCAAATTCTAAACGAGGATAATGCTGAAGATATTTATGATGGATTAAAAAATCTTAAAGGAAGTGCTTTAAAAGTTGCTCAAATGATGAGTATGGATAAGAGTGTGCTACCAAAAGAATATGTTGAAAAATTTTCGCTTTCCCAATTTTCCGTCCCTCCCCTTTCGGGTCCCTTAATTTCTAAAACTTTCTCAAAAAGCTTTGGAAAAAGTCCATCCGAAATTTTTGATTCGTTCAGTTCTGATGCAATTTATGCAGCAAGTATCGGTCAAGTTCACAAGGCCAGTAAAAATGGGGAACATTTTGCTGTTAAAATTCAATATCCAGGTGTAGCTAATAGTATATCAAGTGATTTAGCATTAGTTAAACCATTTGCGCTTAAATTACTAAACATCTCCAGTAAAGATGCGGATGTATATTTTCAAGAAGTAAAAAATAAGCTTCTTGAAGAAACTGATTATCATAATGAATTAATTCAAGGTAAAACTCTTGCATCTGAATGTTCAAAACTAAAAAACATCATATTCCCAAAATATTATACCGAATTTTCATCCGATAAAGTCCTTACTATGGAATGGATGGAGGGCGAACACCTATCTACGTTTTGTGAAAGAATGGCTGGTACACCAGAAGCTCACAAAATTTCTCAAGCACTCTGGGATTTTTACATGTTTCAACTTCACGTGCTTAAAAAGTTTCATGCAGATCCACACCCTGGAAACTTTTTGGTTGATAAAGACTGTAATTTGATTGTATTGGACTTTGGATGTTTGAAAACTATTCCAGATAATTTTTACACACCGTATTTCGAATTGGTTAAGGAAGAAAATCGAAATAATAGTAATCAATTTAAATCTATTTTAAAACGACTTGAAGTGCTTTATGATGATGACACACCTGAGGAAGAACAATTTATTGAATCAATTTTTTCAGAACTTCTATCTGTATTCACTAAACCTTTTCAATCTGAAACTTTTGATTTTTCAAATGAAGAATTTTTTCAAGAAATTGTCGCTTTAGGTGAAAAACTATCTAAAGATAAAGAGCTGCGAAATCAAAATGGAGGAAGAGGATCTAAACATTTCATTTATATGAACAGAACATTTTTTGGGTTATACAATTTGATGTTTGATCTTAAAAGTAAAAATATTGTCACCATGAATTATAGTCCTGATTCAAATGGAGAATGATCAAAGAAAAAACATCAGACCTTCCATCAAAAAAATATCTTCGGACAGTTGTTCAGCCGAAGAAAACTTTCAAAATCAAACTTTGCGTCCAATATTAAAACTTCAAAACGATCTGTTGATTGTGCGATTTCACGAACAAATATCCAATTTAAAAATTGATTGGAAAAAACAACCACAAGAAGAAAAAAAGGTAATCATTGACCAACTGTTTAAACACAATCTACAATTTAAAACCTCTTTAACCTATCTAATTGCAGGTCAGTTCACCCCAACAGAGTTTCAATTCTTTTTCCAATATTCAAAGGGTCTTTCAAAACGAATTTGCCATATGGCAAAAGAAAGAATAGTAAGCCAAGTTTGTTAACTTATTCAAAAGCTAACGAATGAAATGAACAAAACCATTGTAACGTTTCTCAGTGTATGTATTGTCTGTAAATTCCCAAATCCAATAATAAACACCAGAAGAACAAGGATTATCCTTTTTATTATACCCTTTCCACACAGGTAATTCATCACTGGAGTTCAAAGCGAAAACCTCTAATCCCCATCGGTTATAAATCGTTAACGAACTTTCAAGAATTTGCTCAGGTGCAACATCTCCTGTTGGGGTAAAAGGAGAATCCTCAGAAGCTACATTAGGCAACTCTGGCTCGGGAGGAATACAAAAATTACTGATTTTAATAGAATCTACCCCTTCACATCCATATACATCAATATACTTCGCCCAATACTCTAACGTATCCGATACGAGAATAGAGTCTTCATTTAATGTCCCATCACTCCATTGCAATTCTCCGGGTAAAAACGCAATATAATTTGCTGTAATTGCAATTTGTTCTCCTTCAGACTCACATAATATTGAATCCGAGGGCAGTGTAACAGACGGCTTAGGTTGAGGACTCTGTAGCGCTACAACAGTATCTCTTGCTTCACATCCAGAAATTGGATCGGTAGCTAATAAACGATGCGTTCCTGAATTCTGTATATAAAAAGATTCTGAAGTATTATTTGTGGGAGACCACAAGTATTCTAAACCTGATACACCTGCCGAAATTTCAAGAGAATCGCTTTGACAAAACAATAAAGAATCTGGCAAAGCCAGTATAGGATTATTATTTTCCACTAAATCAAAAGAGGACAATGCATCACATCCTGTTGAAGTACTCGTTACAGTGACCGAATAAGTTCCACCCTCACTGGTCACAATATTTGGAGAAGAGGCCCCAGTTGACCAGCTATACACTAAATTCAAGCCTGTAGCATTTGAACTTAACGTAACACTCTCGCCTTCACAAACTCCGGCCGGATTAGACGATTGTATACTTGTAATCGGAGAAACATCTGCAACCACAGTAACACCTGGTGAATTATCAAAACACGCATCAGGGTCTTGTTGATTAGACACAACAACAAAATATGTTCCCGCTACATCAGTGGAATAGGTATTATCGTTTGTTTTGGAGGTTACTAAATTATCATTTGCTATGGATCCTAAATACCACGCATATGTGTAGCTTACTGATCCTGATAAATTATCTGCATTGGCTTCTAATGACACTTCTTCACCCTCACAAAAACTTAAATCCGATGACGTAATTAATGCATTTTGAGGGGTATCACATTCTAGATTACAAATTGAAAACTCAGAGGTATTTACGGTTCCTGCTGATCCGTTTTCCGTTGCTAAAACAATAACGGTTTCTTGGTTTACTTGATTTCCTCCACCAGCAAAATCATATTCCCAACTATACATCCCATTACCCGAGATTGATGCCGAAGCGGAAACCGTTGTAACATATGTAGCGCCTTGATTAGCTGGGTCATCACATTCCAATTCACAATTCGAATCCTTCGCATAAATATCTACTGATGCATTAGCCGAAGGAGCAAATCCTGATACAAAACCTACTCTTGGATCACTCGTATTTACCAAAACTGATTTTGGAGTTCCATTGTTTCCATCCTCTTCATTCCCGCCATTCTCAAGCAAAATTCCTTTTGAGACATTACATGAAAAAGAATTGTATCGCATGGTATTGTTAATAGAATTCCCTGTTACAACTATTCCTAATTCATTCCCAGTAATGGTGTTTCCATCCCCTGCGGCTCCTATAATATTATTTGAGGCTCCTTCCATCACTTCAATCCCTGGACCAGCATTATTCGTAATATCATTGTTATATATCTCTGCCCCCGTCGTTCCACTAAACGCTAGCCAAATTCCTCTTCCGTTATAATTCCCACCTGAAGATGCGTTTTTCGTATTTGCAATTATATTTTTCTGAGCAACATCTACCCCTCCAACAGTTACATTATTTGCACTCTCCAAGGAAATACCATAATCATTATTTCCACCATCAGACAAATCCTCATGCGCACCAATATAATTCGCTGTTATTGCTACTCCATTTCCAGAACCCTCCCTTAGGGCGAGCCCTCCGCCATCTCCATAGTTAGGGGCACTAAATCCATTATAACAAATAACATTATTCGTCACCACAGTATTTGTGGTGTTTTGATACAAAGTTATTCCATCAAAAGCATTCCCCGCATTGGTTTTGTTCGCGTCCGTTCCTACATAATTATTCTGAATAGTTCCTGAAGTAGTATTTTGAAATCGAATACCCGAAATCCGATCTTTCATATAATAGGTATTATGTGAATCTCCTGTTCCATTATTCACAACAATATTATCTTCCACTATAGCATTACTACCTGTATGAACAAAAATTCCATTCCAGCCATTTCCTAGTTCGTCTCCACTACTATTTCTTCCAATTACATTGTCTCTAACCACTCCATTATTGGCTAATGCGCCATTTAGCATGATCCCATTTGCCTCGTTATCATAAATATAATTCTCATAAATTTCTGTGGAAGGTCCATCTGTAAAAATAGCTGCCTGATCATATAAAGGATTAACAGCACCCATGTAAAACACCCTATTGTTACCATACACTTGATTTCTTCTAATAATATTCCCACTTGATTGACCCGTAGAATTATCAACAGCAATACCAGATCTGTCATTATTAAAAGATATGCAATCTTCTATAATATTATCACGTGATAACATTCCAAAACCATTATGCTCTCCATCAGAAGCGCTACAATTTGTAAATGTATTCCCTCCTGTTCCTCTGGTGATAAATGCTACATCAACACTTCCTGTTGATGAGCAATTACTTATGGTGTGCCCTCCTCCATTTTCAATTGAAACGGCGTGCTGTTTTGAATTTGTAAAAGTGCAATTAGTAATCGAGGAATTATTCCCTCCTCTTATCCAAACTGCATTTTGACCCGCTCCAGAAACTAAAAAGGTACAATTGTCTACCGATATATTATTCCCTGTAACTTCTAATGGATTGTTAACCGTTTGGAAATCTATTCCTTTAAAATCAACATTCGATCCCTCAACTCTAAAACTAAAAGTTAGTTTTATCGGGTTTCCATCAATTGTTGAATATCCATCTACTAATAAATCAGAATGAGCTGTCGTAATTGGTATTGGATTCATTACTGCAGATACGGAAGTACCTCCCGATAATTCAAAACGAATTGTGTCTCTTCCAGGGTTATTTTTAGAAGCAAATAAGGCTGCTTTAAATGAATTTGCATCTCCTTCTTCTGGCCACCAAGCATTGCCAGCTGTATTTTTAACCAAATAAACATTTGAATAGGCAGAAGCTGAAAACAGCCCTATGATTGCTAATGCAAACAAAGTTTTGAGTTTCATAAGTATGTCGTTAAGGTTAGTTAATTTTAAAATCACATCAATTAAAAAAGCTCATCTAGGTATAAACAATTTTGCTCTATTAATCCCCCTATGATTTTAAAAGCTCATCCTTCTATTTTCGTTAGGCAACGAGAATATAAAATTCAGAGCCTCCCAAATTTAATAAAATAACGTTAATCGTCAAAAACCTAAAAATCAACCTAATAACAATCTAACAACATCCTAAATTATCATTCATTACCAATGATATTTGTTCATTTTAGCCCTAAAGGCTAATCACCATGAATATCTTTAAAATTTAGATATATGATTTCATCCCTTAACAACCACAACTGACGGTACTATAGATGCTTAAAGACATTTTGATAAAGATTCATTACTTTATTCGCATTACTCATGCCATTGAATTTATCTTGAGCATAGATAAACCCTTCACGAATCATAGACTCGCGTAAGGTTTCATTGGTAAAAATATCCGTCATAGCACGAGCCATAGCGTCAACATTATTCGGATCTATGCAAATACTATTCGGGCCAGCAGCTTCGGGTAATGAAGAGCAATTAGAAGTAATTACAGGAGTTTTGGAAAGTAACGCTTCCACAACGGGTATACCAAAACCTTCATAAACTGAAGGGTAAATAAAAATATCAGCAGCCTGATACAGCGCTTGTAAATCAAGATTATCAGAAATATTAGACAACCATAAAACATGATTTTCCAACCTGTTGACCTTGATATAGTGCTCCACTCTTTTTTGATATGTGTCACCTTTACCTACAATAACAAGTGGTATCCTCAATTTTGCATCCAATCGCTCTTGAGCCTTTAGAATAGTTAATAGATTTTTTCGTTCAATTACAGAACCCACATACAACATGAACCGACTAGGAACATTGCACCGTTTAAGAACCACATCTATCTGATCTTTAGTTTGCAGATGATAATATAGGGGGTCACAAGCTTGATAAATGACCTCAATTTTTTGAGAGGGGACATCGTAAAAACGAATAATATCTGCTTTTGTACTCTCGCTAATCGCTATAATTCGATCAGCATTCCTACAAGCATATTTAAATTTAAAATCATAAATTTTTGAATCAATATACCTATAGGTATTTGGATAAATTTTAAAAATCAAGTCATGAATCGTCACGATTGATTTAACCCCTGAATGAGGAATTCCAAAAGGAATTTCATTGCTTAACCCATGGTATAAATCTATCCCATCTCGCTTTAAATCCTTAACAACTCCTTTTGAACGCCAGAATAATTTTTCTGATGACTTCAAAACATAATTTTGGTCATCAAAAAAAGGCGAAGTTGTTGAGTTCTCTTTAATGCTGGGTGAATACAAATAAAGTTGATTGGACGCAGTTAATCCGCTCAAATCTTTTAAAAGAGATCGACTATAATTTCCCAAACCCGTGAAATTATTGAATAGTCGTTTCGCGTCAAAACCTATTTTCATAAAATAAAATCCAAAACAAATTTATTAAAATAAGCCTTCCAGTGTAAAACAAAAAAGCCGCTAATCACTTAGCGGCTATAGTAAATTAAAGATTCATTTATTTTTTCACAAAATTAACTACACCTGTATTATTCAATCCTGTTAATTTAGCCACATAAATTCCAGCTGGAAATTTCGAAATATCTAGCCCTATCTGTGCCATACTACGATTAAATGATTTACTTGCAAGAACCTGACCATTTACATTTAGGATCTCAATCAATTTAACCTCCTCAACACCATCAAAAGTAATTCTTGTATTTGCAGGATTAGGAAAAACCGTAACGTAGTCCAATGTATTTGGAAGATTCAACGATTTTACTTCACCACAAGCTGGGAAATTTTCTGTTCCATTATCTTTTCTCTTTGTAATTGTAGAAGAGAAATCAACGTTTTCCATGATAATTTCACTACCGTAAATATCTGTAATTTTCAACTCTTTGGTTGGAGAGGACAAACTTCCTTTCACCCATCCATTATCCATTCCTCGTTCCATTGATACCCATGATGATCCACCATTATCAGAAACCTCAACAGAAGCAATTCTATTTTTGTGATTACCAATAATAACTTTAGCATACCATTGATTCGAACCTTCAATAATAATATGAATTGGGGTTGTCCATGGACATGAAACCTCATGCCAATCAAAATCACCAATCCCAACGTCCTGATGCCCTACAACAGCTTCAAACGCTGCAGGTGATAAATCAATGTCGCCAAATTTTGTATTTGTACCCGTTAATATCTGTCCACTTGAACTTCTATCCCAACAATCTGGACATTCGTCTACAATTTGAATAATAGCAGTACCTGCAGGACCATCAGCCTCAACACACATTCCACAATATTTGGCATTGTTGTCCTCCTGTAGCATTCCTTTGTCCAACGCTCCATATTTACCGCCTACAATATCATCTCTTTCAAAAGAACATCTCACAACCCCTGTGTATAATGGGTGATCTGTTTCTTCTAAATTTACATACCATGTTCCATGACCATGATCTTTTTTATCGGAACAAGCCTGACCATTCGATCCGCTATCAGTTCCATCACTTGATCCTCCAGTGCTACCTCCTGTTGATCCTCCAGTACTACCTCCTGTTTCACCACTATCAGTTCCTCCTGTTGATCCTCCAGTACTACCTCCTGTTTCACCACTATCAGTTCCTCCTGTTGATCCTCCAGTACTGCCTCCTGTTCCACCACTATCAGTTCCTCCTGTTGATCCTCCAGTACTGCCTCCTGTTCCACCACTATCAGTTCCTCCTGTTGACCCTCCAGTACTGCCTCCTGTTCCACCACCACTACAACTTTCACCTGTTTCACTCCAAGCACTCTCCTGAGCCCAACCAACTCCTGGCTCATAACCAGTGTTAGGCTCACTGGCCCAAGAACCAACCTTTGCTTGATATACCTTTCCGTTGTGAACAACCTTGTCTCCTGTTTCTACAGCCATTCCTAAAGACCAGTTAGGGTAGTTACATGAACCACCTGTTGACCCTCCGTCTGTTGACCCTCCGTCTGTTCCTCCAGTATTACCACCGTCAGAACTTCCATCACATGTTTCTCCTGTCGTAATCCAAGCTTCTCCTTGAGCCCATCCAACTCCTGGTTCATATGGACCACCTTGACTTGCCCATGTTGCTACTTTCACCTCGTAAACTCCTCCATTATGCTCAACTTTATCACCTACTTCTAACGTCATACCTTGTTCGTAGTTAGGATATCCGCACGACCCGATATTACCACCCGAACTTCCCCCATCTGTACCGCCAGTGTTTCCACAAGTCTCATTTTCTAATTTCCAAGCTTGTTCCCAAGCCCATCCAACGCCAGGCTCATAGGCAGATTGTCCTGCCCATGCAGCTGCTGCTGTTAACGAATAAACTTTTCCATTGTGCAAAACTTTATTTCCAATTTGATAAGTTTCTCCTAATTCCCAACCTGGAGATGAACAAGGATCACCACTATTCGTTCCGCCGTCTGTTCCGCCATCTGTTCCGCCATCTGTTCCGCCATCTGTTCCTCCGTCTGTTCCTCCGTCTGTTCCTCCGTCTGTTCCTCCGTTGTTATTACAAGTTGGAAAATTACCGTTTATTGAAGTCTTGGAATTAGTAGGATTTTGTGTAAAATCTATCCCTTCTGCAATCACTTCATTCCCATAGATATCAGTTATTCTAAAAGATTTAGATGCTTCATTAATACTCCCCTTAACCCATCCATTATCTTCACCTCTTTCCATCAAAATCCATTGTCCTCCTTGCTGAACCTCCACTTTCGCGATTCGATTAACATGGTTTGAAATGATCACTTTAGCATACCATTGATTTGAACCTTCTACAATAATATCAATCGGAGTTGTCCAAGGACATGAAACCTCATGCCAATCAAAATCACCAATTCCTATATCTTGATGTCCTACCACAGCTTCAAAAGCTGCTGGTGATAAATCAATATCTCCAAATTTCGTATTTGTACCCGTTAATATCTGTCCACCTGCACTTCGATCCCAACAATCTGGACATTCATCTACAATTTGAATAATAGTTGAACCTGCAGGCCCGGTTGCTTCCACACACATACCACAGTATTTCGCATCATTATCTTCTTGTAACATCCCTTTATCTAATGCCCCATATTTACCGCCTACGATATCATCTCTTTGGAACGAACATCTAACAACACCTGTGTATAACGGGTGATCTGTTTCTTCTAAATTCACATACCATGTACCATGCCCATGGTCCTCTTTCCCGCCCTCACATTGAGCAAAAACACCAGTGTTAAAAAGAAAGTATAGACCTACAAATGAAAATATCTTAGAAAGATTGGATAATAATGAAGTCATTTTTTAAAAAATTAAGGTAGTTCTTAAAATTACATTAAGAATTCCAAGATGACAAGTAAACAGAATACTTGTTTGATTAAACAGCACCTTTTAAAAGAACTTTTAGCTGATTAAATAACGATTTTTGACATTAAGAGAATAGAAAATAAATGATTAAAAAGAGTCGCGGAATAAATAAACTGCCACACTGAAAATTCACTCCATTAATTAGATAGCCCTGTTATAACTTTTAAGTAACCTTGTATACCTTTAGTATAAACCTTTGTTTTATTTAACTTCTTTACACTATCAATTAATCATTATTTTAGTCACAAATTCGTGAATACATGGGACATATAGATTGGAAAATCGAAAAAGAATTCGAAGAAATCACATTTAAGTCATGCAATGGTGTTGCCAGAATAGCGTTTAATCGACCAGAGGTAAGGAATGCTTTCACCCCCAAAACAGTTGATGAGCTATGGGAGGCATTGGTTATTTGCCATGAAAGCCAAGAGATTGGTGTGGTTCTGATCACCGGTGAAGGACCTTCACCAAAAGACGGTGGTTGGGCTTTTTGTTCAGGTGGTGACCAAAATGTTCGATCAAATACGGGTTATAAAGGGTCCAATGGTGTAAACAGATTCAATATTTTAGATGTACAACGTCAAATAAGATTCATGAATAAAGTCGTCATTGCATTAGTGCCAGGTTGGTGTGTTGGCGGTGGTCATAGTTTACATGTTGTTTGTGACCTCACTCTTGCTTCCAAAGAGCACGCGGTTTTTAAACAAACTGATGCCGATGTCGCTAGTTTTGATGGAGGTTTCGGTTCTGCTTACCTTGCTCGTCAAGTTGGTCAAAAAAGAGCAAGAGAAATCTTCTTTTTAGGGGCAAATTATACTGCTCAAGAAGCCTATGATATGGGAATGGTAAATAAGGTTGTTCCACATGATCAACTCGAACAGGTTGGGTATGATTGGGCACAAGAAATTATGACTAAAAGTCCTACTGCTATAAAAATGTTGAAATTTGGATTTAACCTCATTGATGATGGGTTAATCGGACAACAAGTTTATGCTGGAGAGACAACACGACTTGCTTATGGAACCGAGGAAGCCGTTGAAGGACGAAATGCATTTCTTGAAAAACGGAAGAGAGATTTTTCAAAATTTCCAAAGTTCCCGTAAGGTAACATTGAGTTCTATTAGTAAAAATTGATTTTACCTATTTAAAGATCATTTTTAGATTATTCCCTTACTGTTCTGCTGTTGTAAAAGAATCTATATTAAAGTATGATTTATGATACTTCTTACTACGACAGGCCATTAAGAAAAGAAATTAATGAATTAGTTGGACAACCATTTGGCCTACTTGATCGATTAAAATTGAAAGGGATAGGTTCACCTCGATATATTTTACGATCATCAAGTGATGATATTAGAGACTTGTTACCAACTGATGAGTCTATTATTAATACAAGTATTGAGCTTCGTCCAAAAGGTATTATCGTTCATTTTAAAAAATTTACTGAACATTTTTCGTGGGTGATTCCTTATTATAAATTATCCCTTTATTTTTCAATAGATGTTTCAATATATGAAAATGGAACATTTATGAAATTTTCAAAAAATTCATTAAAAAAGTCACAATTCGACTTCATCAAAAAGGTATCTAAAATGAAGGCCCATTTTATGAAAGGTTATCAACCCGTCGCATAATAGATGTTCATGCTTCATTTTATTTCATAAAAATATTCCTTGGCATAGCATTTTATAGTTGATTGTTTGTTCTGTTTTTTATGTTTTTTATGTTTTTTATGTTTGTAGGAACAAACTAAACCTAAATCATGAAATCAACTTTTAAAAACAACGAAAAACTGAAAAAATCTTGCGCTGAAGCAGTTACAACATTAGAAAAACTAGGTCTTGAACAGTTTGAAGACACTTTAGGAAGACTTAAATGGTGTATTGGAAGTTACGAATTTGACAAAAATCCATCTGGCTTAAATGAGTTAGGTGAAATCGCTTTAAATGAATTAAAAGAATTCAAAAAAGACCACCCTAGGAAAGTGACAAAAAAAGTGATTGAAGGGTTAGAAAAATCTTTAATATCCTATCAAAAAGGATTGAAATAGTAAAACAATAATTACATACTCTTTTTAAATCATTCGATTTTAATTAAAAATCGTTTTTATAAAATTCGGATAATTTATAGTATATTCACACTCAAATGCAACATTGTTGCATTTGAGTGATTTTAGAAATTCATTTTATTTAATTTTTTAAAGCATGAGATATACACTTTCAAAGCCTCTGATTTTGATATTTCTTTTTTTGGGACTGTATATAAATTCACATGCTCACCAATTAAAATTTAGTACAACACTTATTGAATACAACAAAGAATCAAATCAAATAGAATTTATGTTCAATCTTTTTATGGATGACTTTCTATTTAGTGCGAATAAAATTCTTCCAAAAGAGGTTGATTTTTTAAGCCCTTCAAAAACAGAAAAAAGAAAAGTAACAAAATATTTTGACACCTATTTTAAGATTGCTGTTAATGGTATTTTTCTTGATTTAAAATTTGAAGATATTGAGGTACACACTAATTACAATGCTTTCCGATTTAAATTTTCCTGTGATCAAATTTACATACAAGAAGGAGATGAGCTATTTATAGAAAATAACCTTTTGTTTAATGAATTTGGTTATAAACAAACAAATATGAACGTGATAAGAATGCTTCCTTTTTTTGAGGAAAAACACTATCAAGCGACGTATCAAAACTCTGCACAGAAATTAATTATAAACTAAACTGTTTATCCATGAATCATTCACTTAGTTCATTTTTCGTAACCGGTTGGGAACACATTGTAGACATCAATGCATACGATCATCTCCTCTTTGTAATGACATTATGTGCTGCGTTTCAACTAAAACAATGGAAACAAATATTAGTCATAATAACCGCATTCACAATAGGCCATAGCTGCACGCTTATTTTAAGTGCTTTAGATATTGTTCCGTCTAACACTACTCTTATAGAAACCTTAATTCCTATTACAATAATGATAACAGCCATATCAAATATCATTAATTATAAAAAGGAAACTCAAAAATCAAATGTTAGGATAAAATATGCTATTGCACTTGTATTTGGATTAATTCACGGATTAGCTTTCGCAAGCAACTTCAAATTCATGCTTTTTAGTGACGATATCGTAATGCCCTTATTTATTTTTAATTTAGGTATTGAAATTGGACAGTTGTTCATTGTACTTCTTCTCATGGGAGTTCTTTGGCTTTATTCTTATGTTTTGAAAAAACGACACTTTGATTGGAATCTTTTCTTTTCAGGAGCAGGATTTGGTATCGCAACCACATTGTTTATAAATGTAGTACAGTAATTAAATGTAAGTTAAAAGTCATCAATAATTAGGCTATTAATTCAAAATGTTTTTTAACCGATCCTGTCAATTTGATGTCTAAATAAATTTTGAAGTTTACGCAGAAAAAAGACTATATATTGATTAGTTCTTCCTCAATAAATAATAGTAATACAATGTGTTACCATTTGATAAATCTTCATAAATACTCGATCCTTTCATTCCTGCAAATTCTGACAACGGCTTTTTAAGCCAGCTTCCAAACATTTTGCCAAAGCGTTTCATCTTTTCTTCATTAAAATCATCCAATGCCCGCAATACTTCTTTTGATATATTGGTGCTTTTAACGATTTCAAGTCCACTATTTGCAAGGTCCTTTTTCAAATCCTCAAAGGGCTCTTTATCTCTAAAATCAGCGAATGAAAAATATCCACCTGACTTTAAAACTCGATTTACTTCTGCAAAAAAAGCAGACACATTAGCATAACAATGTGATGATTC